>Ga0307986_10000704_pt1 | contig 24410 bp, 27 predicted proteins | sample EllFjometageno82_FD_203170 | JGI IMG/M metagenome (GOLD analysis project Ga0307986, IMG submission 203170) | Marine microbial communities from Ellis Fjord, Antarctic Ocean - #82 | ecosystem: Environmental > Aquatic > Marine > Unclassified | place: Southern Ocean | collected 2014-10-09 | reverse complement strand
ATGATAGAATTACCAATAGACAGAAAAACAAAAAGAAAACTTAAGGCAGAATATAAAAAGTTTTTAGGCGCAATAGAAAGAGTAGATGCTGATATGATAGGAGAAAGCATCGTAAACTATTTAATACCAGAAGTAGATTATACTGACAAAGTTTGTCTTGATCTTGGTGCTAATGTTGGAGGTTTCTCTAAAATCGCAATGGACTTTGGAGCTTCTAAAGTTATAGCAGTTGAATGCGATCCTAGAAATTATAATATGTTGGCTGATTCTTTTCAAGATTCTGAGAATGTTGAGTTGATTCATGGTGCAGTTTCTGGTCTTGAAGAAGATACAATAAAGATATACAAGAACAACAGTCAAAAGAATCATTGTTCAACTTCTATAATAAAGAAAAAGAACAATCAATTCAAAGAATATGACGAAGTTCAAAATGTAAGATTTAACGAACTTGTAGCAACCCATAAACCAGATATTATTAAGATCGATATTGAAGGAGCAGAGTATGGTATACTTGAAGATGTTTTAGCGTATTATCCAGATGTTCTATTTATAGAGATGCACGCTGGAACATTTGATAGTATTGTTAGAGAATCTGTTCAGACCATTGTAGCAAAATATCCAAAGAATAAAATTGAACCAATTGTAATATTTACAGATAAGCTTATAGGTTACGATTGTTTCTTTACAAAATAAAACAATGAGCGATACACAATTCAAAATAATAGTAGACCTTTTAAATAAAATTATAATTCAGTTAAGGAGAAGATGATAGACCAAGTAGACATGGAATTGATAAGAGATGTTGGTCAATTCTTCAATAAGATTAACGATAGAGCTTTATGGTCTAGAGGTGTTTATGATGAGTATGATGACGGTGGAGATATTGCGTTAGGTGCCGATGTTGAATACTTTCATCCAGCAATTGTATTAGACGATAGGATGGTCTATATAATGGAAAACATTGTTACCTCAGGATTAAGTCAAAACAATATTATTTGCAATACTATAATATCTCACTTTTACGGAGGTAGAGGTATTCATCAAGTATTAACAAGAGATCCTAATCCAAAAACTGCACTTGTAGATTTTGAAAGACTTTTGATTGATAGAGACTATGAAGATGTAATTCGTAAGAATTTAAAAGATGCAGTAGACTTAGGACTTCCAATATATGGAACAACTGAACTTAGAACAAGTTTATTTGGAGCAGCAAATTCATATGTTGCAGAATCTAGAGGTGTTGAAAGAAACGCTGATAAGATAAACATATTACTTTGGGTAGCTTCATTTATACCAAGAGGTATAACAAAAGCAATGTCAGAAGCGCAATCCCTTGAGGGTCTGTATGATATTCTTGTACAACTGGAGGGAGTCGGACAGTATTATGGTTATCATTGTGCAACTTCAAATTCAGTGAATCCTGCTATCAACGCTAATCACGATGAAAGATTTTGCGTACCTGGTCCAGGAGCTAGACTAACATTAGATCTATTATTTGGTGAAGATTGCAGAATACCTTATGGTGAAAGAGTCATTTGGTTTAGAGAGAATTACATTGATTTAATTGGAGATATATTTTTACATGAATCAACACATAACGTGGAAGTTAACGGTAAAAGAATATTAATAGACGAACAGAATGAATTAAAGACTTATGGATGTGAAGTTGGTCTTTGTCAATACGGAGTATACCATAGACTTAGAGCAAATCCACATTTAATTTCAAGAAGAAGAGTAGCAAGGGCTGGTGGAGATTTAATGGAACAATTCTTTGCAGACAATTTAAACCGAGATCAATTATTTTAATAAACAAGTTAAGATAACTCTATATAATAACAAATAACAAATTAAATAACAAATGAAAGTAAATATTAGTAAAGTAAACCAAGGAGCATTCGTAGGATTTATTAACCGATTAAAGGTTATCGATTCTTTCGTATATTTTAAGATTAAAGGCGGAGTTGTAGAAGCTTCAGCGTATCTACCACAAAGAGACGCAGTTAAGCATAATAGAGTTCCTTTAAAAGAAATCTTTGTAATTCAAGAAGGTGAGATTACAACGGAAAAGGATTTGAAAATTGCATTCTTCGACGCTTCTAGATTAATTGAAGCATTTAAGCAATTTGATGGAGAATCTATTAGAGGTGAATTTGAATTTATTGAAAATGATGAAGATTGCGTAGCATCAAGTTTTAAGATTTACAGCGATGAGTTAGATATTACATTAGCATGTTCAGAGCCGTCATTAGGATACAAAGATTTATCAGATGCTCAAGTTGCTTCTATCTTTAATATAGACGGTGCAAGTTTTGATTTTGAGTTTGATTACTCAAGTATCGCAAAAGTTAAATCTTTATTTGCAATTGACAAAGACGAAACATTCTCTATTAAAAGAAAGAAAGATGGAGTAAGGTTAAAAGGTAAAACATACAACATGTTGGTTACTGCAACTGCAAACGGAGATGAAAGTGGAGACGTTACATTATTCAAAAAGTATTTAAACTTATTAGATAAGGAAGATTACACTGCGCATGTTTTGAGTAATAGAGTTGTATTAAAATCTAATGACTCAGAAACATTATTGACTATCGCAACTTGCCAAACAGCGTAGTCTATGAATATTGATGCCTTAATTGAAAAGGATGTAAGTTCTCTTACAAAAGAAGAGGCTTTAACATTAAAAGAACACTATGATACTCTATCAAAGAAATTTACAGCATATGAACAGGCAGTAAAAGTTACGCTTAACTCGATTTATGGTGCATTTGGTAACAAGTGGTTTCATTTCTTTAATATTGATATTGCAGAGTCGATTACGTTACAAGGACAAGGAGCAATTCTATATTCTGAAGAGCGATTAAATCTATACTTCAATAAATTATGGCATAAGGATACTAAGGTACACGATCATTTTAATATTAAAGTGGTACAAGTAAAAAAGCCATCTGTAATTTATATTGATACGGATTCATGTTACGTTCAGTTTGAGGAGATGTATGAATCTATTGAATGGTTAGGCGAAAAACTTTCTATTGACCAGTTTATTATGCAGCTTTATAAAATTAGGTTAACTGGTTTTATTCAAAGTTCAATGGAGAAATATTCAACAGACTTGAATACCAAAAACCATTTATTCTTTGACCTCGAAACTATTTCATATAGTGGTATTTGGTTATCTAAGAAAAAGTATCTACAGAATATAGCATGGTTTGATATGCTAGAAGAAGACGATAGATTTGAATCATTAAGTAAGATTAAGACTACTGGTTTTGATATTATCCAAAGTTCTACACCGACCGTCGCAAGAAAACAATTAACAAAAGCAGTAGAGATATTATTATCTGAAAAACCAACAGCTGCTACGATCGCAAAGTTAGTAGAGTTCTTAAAACAGTCAAAGAAAGAATTTAAGTTAAGTGATATTGACCATATTTGCTTTAATAGAAGAACTAATAATATAGATAAGTATGTAATTGATGATACTGATGAATTTCAATTAGGTACTAAATGTCCAGCAAATGTAAGAGCTGCAGGTTTTTATAACTTCTTATTAAATAACAATAAGAAATATAAATCAAAATATCAATTAAATGGTAATGGTGAAAAGCTAAAGATTTATCATTGTAAACATAAGACAAGTCCTATGTTCGCGTTTCAAGCTGGAGAACATCCATATGAATTTGCACCAGAAGTCGATTTTGAACTTCAATTTGAAAAAAGTGTTATCGATCCTATTAATAGAATACTTATCGTATTAGGTCTTCAAACATTAAATAGAAACTTAATATATTCAACTTCATTATTTTAAAATAAACCAGGATTAATTTCCTGGTTTTTTTATTTTAAACAATTGTGTATTTCTCTATATAATACCAAATAAAAAATACTATGACTACACTATTTTACAACAGAATTAAAGAAGCTACTGCATCGAATCCAAACGACTCTACATTAGGAGCAACTGTTAGGAGAATCATGCAAGAGGAATTGGCGCTAGAAGCTATGAAAGCTTATGATGCTAATCCAAATCCAAAACAATATACTCTAGATCAAATGATTACGGAAGTAGAAAATGATAATAGAGACGTAGAATACCCAAGCGTATAGATATGGACATAGAATTTGATAAACTAACAGATGCACAAAAGAAGTGTGTACTTCGATATGCGAAGGTACACAAAAAACTAACTAGCCTTCAGGAAGAAATGAAGGATATTCAAACGAGAATCACCGAAACTATCGAAGAACTCAAAACAATAAGAAAAGAAGAACACAAAATATTTAACAATGGCGAAAAAGAATAAAGATTTTACATTTGATGATGTAAACAAAGAATTAGCATCTATGAATCCTATGGGTTCTATTATGGATCAGTCTAATTTCTCAGAAGTAACAGAATGGATTAACACCGGTAACTACCACTTAAATGCTTGTGTTTCAGGCGATATGTTTAGAGGTTGGCCAAACAATAGAAGTTGTTCTATTGCTGGACCATCTGGAACTGGTAAAACATTTTTAGTATTGAATTCAATGAGAGAAGCAATCAACATGGGATACAGTATTATCTTTTATGATTCTGAGGCTGCAGTTGATAAAGACCAAATGAAGAAATTCGGTATTGATACTTCTAAAGTAAATTACCAACCAATGAATACAGTACAGGACTTTAGAACTTCAGTTACTACAATTACACATAAGCTACAAGAAGTTAAGAGATCTGGTGGAAAGGTTCCTAAGTTGATGATTATATTAGATTCAGCTGGAAATTTAGCGACTGCTAAAGAAATTGAAGATGCTGCATCAGGATCTGGTAAAGCAGATATGACAAGAGCAAAGATTTTAAAGTCAATCTTTAGAATTATAATGACTCCGTTAGCTGACTTAAAGATACCATTTATATTTACAAATCACACATACCAATCACAGAGTTTTATTCCAATGAGTATTGCTGGTGGAGGTACTGGACCTGCTTATGCGGCTTCTGTAGTACTAATGTTAAACAGAGCTCAATTAAAAGACGGTACTGATAAAGTTGGAATTATAGTAACTGCAAAACCAGATAAAAATAGATTTGCAAGACCTCATCCTATTAAATTCCACTTACATTTTACCGAAGGTATGAATAAATATGTTGGTTTAGAACAATATGTTAGTTGGGATGTTTGCGGTATTACAAGAGGAACTATTGAAAAAGGAGTTAAGACGCCAAGAGATTCTGCAAGAACTTGGATTTGCGAACATTTAGATTATGCTGTTAAAAACAAGGACTTCTTTTCAGATGTAGTTTTCACACAAGACGTACTTGAGAAAATAAACAAAGAAGTATATCCTTTATTTAACTACAACGTAGAGGCAACAGACGAGGTACTTGAAGATATTTTAGCAGATGAGTAAACTTAACATTAATAAGATTGATGAAAATAAGCTGCCACTAAGATACATACTCGGAATACAAGAACAATCAGAAGACTTTCCAAATGCGCTAGATATACTACATGTATTTATAGCCAGAGCAGTATACCAGCCAGATCGTCAAAAGGATACATTCACTAGGAATGCCCTTACGGATTACCAAGCAAAAGGTAAAGATATTCAAATCGACTTAGGACTTTCTGAAGGTATTGAGAAAGGATACTTTGAACCTATAAATGAAACAATAGGCAAAGAATCATATAGAATACTAATTAACCCATTTTTATAAAAAATAGCACATGCAATTCGGAAAAGATTTTGAGAAGGTATTCTTTAAACTATCATTAGTAAAGCCAAAGTACTTAGGAACCATTAATAGAGGATTTTATTCTTCTGATGATATTGATGTAATGCATCAACTAGCGGTTAAGTTTTATGATAAGTTCCATGAGGCTCCTAAAGTTGAGCAAATGAAGCTTTTACTTTCTAATAGTAAGATTGGAGCAAACATAGATGCTAGCATTATAGATATTATATATGAAACTGACCTTTCACAATATGATGAAGACTGGTTAAACAATACCACTGAAAGTTGGATTAAATGGAGGAACTTTGACACAACGCTGATTGATACTATAGAGTACATCAAGACAACAGAGGTAACACCGGAAAATACGGACAGTATAATTAACAAAGTAAAATCGTTAATCAACGACAGGAACTCTATATCATTCAACTCAGATATTGGTCTAGACTTTTTTAATCCAGCAGATCACCATCAAGAAGATGCAGTAAAAATATCAACAGGATACAATTTCTTAGATAGAGCACTTAGTGGAGGTTATGATAAAGATGGTACTTTAGTAGTTTATGTAGGAGAACAGAATATTGGAAAGTCTATTTATTTAGCGAATGATGCAGCTAACTTCGTGAAGATGGGAACAAATACTGCAGTAGTAACTGCTGAGATGTCAGCTCATAAATTTATGAAACGTATCGGAGCTAACTTATTAAACATTCCAATTAATGAATATGATGAGAAAGCACAGAACAAAGATTTAATTAAAAGAAAGTTAGAAACTGTTGGTAATGGATTTACTCCACCTGGACAATTATTTGTCAAGCAATTCCCAACTTCTCAAGCAACTGTACCAGATATTGAGATATATTTAAAACAAATCGAAGAAGAAAGAAAGATAAAACTTGGTGTAGTTGTGATTGACTATATAAATATATTAGCTAATTATAGAAACCTCAACACTGAGAATACTTATATGAAGATTAAACAAATTGCAGAGGATTTAAGAGCAATGGGTATTCGTAATAATTGGTTGATCGTAACAGCTACTCAGATTAATAGAAACAATTATAACTCGAGTGATATTGGATTAGGAGATATTGCAGAATCTGCAGGACTTTCACACACTGCTGATGTTATGTTAGGTATCATACAAGATGATATTATGCGAGCCAATTATGAATATTGGTTGAAGATATTAAAGATTAGAGATGGAGAAGGAAAAGGAAACAAGTGTAAATTAGAAATAAATTACTCTTATATGAAATTAACAGAAACTGACGAGATGGCAACATCGAATATTCACGAACTATAGAATTAAATAAAATGGGAGAAAGAACAAAAAGAGATAAGATATTCGATAATACATTCGAAGAGCAAGAATACGAATTCGACACTAGTTTAACATTTGCGATTGCACCATCATATTCAGATGATAGAGACGAAGAAGATAAAATTGAGGAAGATATTATAATGGATAAAGTTCATGAATTGGTAACAAACTCGAGATTTAATAAATTTAACGAGATCGACGAATTCAATCAGTCTAAGAAATTAAAAAAGATAGACATTAACGATATTTATGATTTCATGAACGATGAATTACATAGAGGTCATTCTATGATTACTGTATTTTCAGTTCTTTGTGATTACTTTAATGTGAATCCTTCTAAGTTTTATTCATCACTTGGTAATAAATTCAAAGAAGATTTAATTACTGAGCTTGATAACAAAACAGGAGTTCTTGGTAAAAGAAATATTAATAGATTATTCTAACATGATAGATGCGAAAACGCTAAACAAGGAGGTTAAACGTATTTGGATTTTAGGAGACATGCATTTAGGCGTGCGTTCTAATTCTTTGGAATGGCTTCAAATACATAAAGACTTTTTTGAAAAACAATTTATACCACATCTTAAAAAGCATGTAAAAGATGGAGACATATTAGTACAGGTAGGAGATTCTTTTGATAATAGACAAAGTATTAATCTTAAGGTACTTCATTATGCTGTAGATTTATTTGAGAGGTTAGGAGAGATCCTACCTACTCATGTGATTGCAGGTAACCATGATATATGGGCTAAGAAATCTAATGATGTGACTTCTATAGATTCATTAAAATGGATTCCTAACGTTTCTATTTATAAGGAACCTAAAATGCTTAAATGGGCTGGCAAAAATGTTTTAATGATGCCATGGAGAATTGGACCAGAACATGAAGCTGAAACTTTAGCAGAATTCCCAAGTGCAGATATATTGTTTTGTCACTCAGAAGTGACTGGTGTCTCTTTGAATTCTAAAGTTAAAAATATACATGGTATTGATATTAGTGCATACCGCAACTTCGAAGCAGTATACAGTGGACATATACATTATAGACAGACTAAAGGAGTTCTTAGACTGGTTGGTACTCCATATGAATTAACAAGAAGTGATATTAATAATACTAAAGGATTTAACATGGTTGATTTGTCGACGATGGAAGAGACCTTTATTGAAAACATAATATCTCCTAAGTTTGTTAAGTTCTTTTTGGCAAATATCTATGATATGACTTTAGGAGATTTTAAAGAAGCTATAAAAGATAATTTTGTAGACCTTTACGTACCAGCACATATTGCAACAACTTCTGCATTGTCTAAGTTAATCAATAAGATTCAAGGAATTGGACGAAGAATAGAACCAACAATATACGATGAAGATTCTTTGGTAGATATTGAAATGTCAGATATTAATGAAGACGACTTATATAAAAACTATGATGTAATAAATCTTATTAAGGTTTATTTAGAGAACAGTACATACGACGATAAGACCAAAGAAAAGATAGAATCAAAATTAAACATGCTACATAGTTTATGTGCTTACAATTTTAATCCAGACGCTGAATAAATGAAAATAGAATACATTGAATTTAAGAACTTTGCGAGTTACGGTAATACTGTACAGAGAGTAGAGTTAAACGGAGATAGTGCTGAACTTATATTAACGTTAGGTAAAAACGGACATGGTAAAACGACTATTGCAAATGCTATAGTTTTTGCTCTATATGGAAAGGTAGAAAGTGTAAAGCTTGGAGACCTTCCGAATAGAATTAACAAAGAACTTTTAGTTAATATTAAACTGTCATGTAAAGGAACTACAGTTGAAATAGAAAGAGGTCTTTCGCCTGGTAAATTTGAAGTAAAATTAAATGGAGTAGAGTTTGATAAAGCTGGTAAGAAATCAGTACAAGAATACTTAGAAGAAGAGATATTTGGTATACCTTATCATGTTTTTAAGAACATTATTATTTTATCTGTAAATGATTTTAAGTCATTTTTGACGATGTCAACTTATGATAAGAAAAGAATTATAGATAGGATGTTTGGTTTTTCTATATTAAATGATATGCAAAACTCACTAAAAGAGGAAAGAAAGCATATAAAGTCTGATATTGAGGCATATGATGCTGAACTGAATCAAATAAACGAAAATGTAATGTCAGTTAATACAAAGCTAAATGAGCTAACTGACGAATCTAAGGAACAGAACAAAGAAAAGATATTAGAACTAAAAAACTCATTGATTAGTTTAGGAGAACAAAGAACAAAACTAGGCAGTGTAAGTACTATTATAACTGGTAAAATTACAGAATCTTCAACTCAATTAACAGAAGACCAGAAAGAATTCAATAGACTTTCATTTAAGTTAAAGAGCATAAAGGCACAGGTTAAACTTTATGAAAATAATATATGCCCTACATGTGAGAGTAAACTAACAACAGATTTCCACAAGGATAGAAAGTGCGGTCTAGTAAATGACGTTAGTGTTCTACCGACTGAAATAGAATCTGCTCAATTAAAAGTATCTGAGATAAAAACACAAATCGCTGCTTTAAGAGAAAAGAGCGGTATGGTTAACATTAAAGTATCTTCTATAAACTCTCAAATTGAAGGATTTAAGAAAGAAATACTAGCTATTAAGAACAGTGATACTGCTAAGAATTTTAAACATTTAAACCAGATCATTAAAGAGTTTGAAGAAAAGTCAAGTACCAAATCAAGTGAAAGAGATGAACTTAACGCAGACTTTTCATTCTTAGATATTGTTGAAGATATTTTAGGTGAAGATGGTATTAAAAATATGGCGGTTAAGTCTATCTTACCGGTATTAAATACTAATATTGCTGCAATGTTAACTACAATGCATTTACATTTTCAAGTAAGGTTTGATGATAAATTTAATTGTATCGTAAATCATTTAGGTGAAGAGATAAATCCAATGACTCTTTCAACAGGAGAACGTAAAAAAGCTGACTTTGTAGTTATTATAGCACTTATAAAATTATTAAAGTTAAGATTTCCAGAATTAAACCTATTATTTTTAGACGAGTTGCTGAGTTCTATTGATGCTGATGGTATTCATAATATCGTAAAGATACTCGGTACTGTTATTAGAGAGAACCAAATAAATACTTTTGTGATAAACCACACAGAACTACCAAGAGAATTATTTGATAAGAAAATCCAAATATATAAAGAGAACGGATTTTCAAAACTCGACATCGAAATAATAGAATAGCTCAATGGCAACATACAATCTTAAGTATAACTCAGACGATTCAGTAATCAGACATATGATTATCGGCTTGCTGGCAGATCTAAATAACAAAGTTTTTTTTAAAAGACAAACAAGCGCAACTGAAAGAGTTACTGTAGATGTTCCATTCTACTACTCTATAACAGGTGATGATGAGTTTCTTAGAGACCATTTTTTGTTTGATTTACCAGGTGGACCTGGATGTGATCCTGTTCCTGGTAGAGCAGATGGTAATTATGATGCAGTACCTAGAGGTGTTGCAAATTTATCTAGCCTATCAATAGATTCCGGTAGATTAGTAAACAAAGGGATAAGAGGAGAATATACTAAAATGGATGCATCGGGCATATTACAGAATTATACAGCTGAATTTGAAATGATTCCAATCACAATGTCATTCGATATTGAAATTCTAGTATCATCAATGTTAGATGCTTTAAAGATTACAGAAGCTATCGCAAAAACACTATACAAAACTAATTATTACAACGTTGAGGTTGGTCATTTAGAGGAAGGAATCTTTAGACTACCAGCACAATATGCATTACCAGACGATTTTGAAATAGCAAGACCTATTGATTTCACATTCGATGATAAGGAACAATATAAAGCTAATTTTTCAATTGAAGTAAGTTCTCATATACCATCATTCGAACAATTAACTGAAATGCATTCTGGTAAAAGAATGTATAATAACAATACTCAAACATCTGTAGTAGGTAGCGTTGGTTCTGCACCACCAGTTGCAGGTGCTACTGGTTCTTCATTGTTGGAAGAGCCACTAGTTGCATTAACTGGAGGTACTGCATCTAATAACACAGCAAACGAAAGTTCAACTCTTCTTGGAGGAGGTCATCAGCATGGATTGATTATTAAAGATACTGGAACTATTAATGGCGATGGAATATAATAAACACAGAGCTGATAAAAAGGAATGTTATGATAATTTAATATTTCTTAAAGATTTAAGAGGTGAAATACCACATGACTTTAAAATGTCAGGCGACCTAAAAAAAGCTGATAAGATGTTAGTATCAGAAATTAAGTTTTGGGAAGATAAGATTGCTAGAAACAACATAAAACGCAAGTTATAAACTTTTACTTGTAGCTCTATATAATACTAAACAAATTAAACATGGCTAAGAAAAGAAAATCAAAGAATTATCTTAACAATAGGGATCTGTACGACGAGATGGTTCTTTCAAAAGATCAAGATAAATTAACAAAAGCTGCAGAAAAGATGCTAATTCTTTTAGCAGAACGAGCGATTAATAGAATGAGATATGTTAGTGAAGACGATAGGTCAGATTGCTTACAATTCGCTTTATTAGATTTGCTTAAATACTGGAGAAACTTTAACCCAAAATATCCAAACGCTTTCGCTTATTTTACAGAAATCGCAAAAAGAGGATATGCAAAAGGATGGAATAAAATACACCCTAAAAAATATAAAGGTACTTTGTCTATTAACAGTGGATCTGGGAGCAGTGAACACCAGACTGGTATCTATTCAATATAACGAATGTCTATTAAGAATATTAAGCCAACTAAGCAATCTGCGTATAGGCAAGGATATTACAAACCCCAAAATCCAAACAAATACGCAGGAACTGGAGATATAATCTTCAGAAGTTCTTGGGAACATAAGTTTATGGTTTGGTGTGACACTCATGATAAGGTGGCTGTATGGTCTAGTGAACCAATAGAAATTAAATATCTTTCGAGACAAGACAACAGACCACACCGATATTATCCAGACTTCTACTTTAAAGCTATACAGGGAGATGGAACATTCAAAGAATATTTAGTTGAAATAAAACCAAAGGCTCAAATCCAAAAGCCAGTTATGCCAAAGAAGACATCAGGAAAAGCATTAAAATCCTATAAGTTCTTGTGCGAGGCATATGTAAAAAACATGGATAAATATAGAGCAGCAAAAGAATATTGTAAAGGCAGAAATTGGAATTTTATTGTCTTAACAGAAGATACTATAGGAAATGGGTTACGTTAAGTCTGAAATACAAAAAATGATTAAATTACATGGTAGCAAGAGAGCTGCCAGGTCTTTTGCGGATGAATGGTATGATAAGGGTAGAAGCAATAGAAAGGTAACTGAAGTTTCTAATGTAAGAGAAAGATTTCAACCAGGTAAGATTTATAGCTTTGTATATAAAGACCCTATTACGAAGGATTTACCATGGTTTGATCAGCATCCTGTAGTTTTAGCTTTAGATTCTAAGAACAAAAACGATATGGGAGTTAATTTGAATCTCCTACCGATTAGAGTAAAAGAACAGATGCTCGATGAGTTATATGAGGCTATGAAGGGTCAAATAGCTGGAGCTAAAGGAGCTAATGCTGGCCGTGAAAGAGGTATTAGAGTGACTTATGACGGAGTAAAGGCTTGGTTAGATAGATTCGGCTTCGGTTTCGCAATAAGACAGTATATAGTTGAAAGAAAGCAATTACAAGCAACTGTAGCATATACTGCCTGGCCTAAAATAGCTCTAGCTAATTTAATAGAGTTAAATGGTGCTAGTGTTAGGATGGTACGGGCAATGCATTCACAGTACATGAAGAATTAAGATATATAATAAAGAAATAAAAACAAAACAAAATGGCAGGATTTGTAAATAGAGGTAATAGAGGAAGTGGTAAAACACCATTTAGCCTAAAGGATAGCTTGAAGAAGTTATCCTCTTTTGGGATGCAATACGATGATATGGTACTTAGACAGTCTCAAGCAATTGGGCCTATTGAAGATGCCATGGGATACGGCGGCCTAGCAATGGGTAATATGATGGGTGCAGACCCTGATAATATGTATGACGCTTTTGCTGCATTCTCAATGGCAGACACTGGAATGAGAAAGAATATTCCATTCTTTGACCAGAACTATGTAGGCAAAAGAGATGAGTTAAGAAGATTCTCAATGTATGACGAAATAGAAGACATCTTAGATATTCTTTGTGATGAATCTATAGTATATGATAACAAAAACTTTATTGGCTCTCCAGAACTTATAGGAATGGATGTTAATGAAGAGGTCAATTCATACATGCAAAAAGCGTTTAGACAAATATACCAATATTATGGGTTTGCAACAGACCAGTCAGTTTGGTATTACTTTAGAAAATTTATGGTTGATGGCTATTTAGCATTTGAGATTATTTATAGTCCTGATCAAACAGAAATTATTGGTTTTAAAGAAATTGATCCAGTAACTTTAATACCAGGTTTAAATGTAGATGATGGTAAAAAAATGTGGACTCAATTTAAAGGAGATCCTCAAAAAGAAAGAAATTTATACGATTCGCAGGTTGTTTATATCTCATATAGTTCTATAACTACAACATCAAGAGTAAGTTATGTAGAAAGATTAGTACGTTCATTTAATTTATTAAGAATTATGGAACATACTAGAGTTATTTGGGCGGTAACAAACTCATCATATAGAATGAAATTTGTTATTCCAGTTGGAGGTAAATCTAAAACAAGAGCGAAACAATCTCTTGCACAATTGATGGGTAACTATAAAGAAGTTGTAGATTTTGATTGGGAATCAGCATCATTAGAAACTAATGGTAAACCAATGTTACAATTTAATAAAGAATACTGGTTGCCTAGTAAAGATGGTGAATCTCCAGAAATTGAAACATTAAGTTCTGAAGGACCAGAATTATCTGATACAGAAGCATTAAAGTATTTTTCAGATAAATTAAAACAAGTTTCTAAAATTCCTTACAGTAGATTTATGTATGAGGATGGAGGAGAAGAATATTCAATGGCTGCTGATGGAATGATTAGAGATGAAATCAAGTTTGCTAAGTTTATTAAAAGATTAAGGTCTTCATTCCAAGAGATATTAGTAAAACCTTTGTATATTCAAATGTGTTTGAAATTTCCAGAGTTTGCAAATGACCCTCAATTTAAAACACAAATTGCACTACAATTTAACGAAGAAAACATGTTTGCTGAATTGAAGCAAATGGAAATAATGGAGAGAAGATTAGAATTCGTAAGTACTATGCAGGATTCATTAATGAAGGTTGACCCTTTAACAATGGAAGAATTACCTTACTTCGATATGGAATTCTTAGTTGATAGATACTTAAAACTTTCTCCAGACGATAAAGAAGCTAATTTAGCATATAGAGCTAGAGCAGCTGCTGTCGATGCTGAAGAACCAGAAATTGACCCAATGGGAATGTAAAAATAAATATATAAAACTATGAAACCCATTAAATTATTTGAAGCATTCATATCAGAATCGAAATTCTTACATCAAGGTGGCGATCGATTTAAAAAAGGACAAACAGTTACGTTTAGGCTTAATTCTGAAGTTATTACTGGAGTTATTAAAAAGATAACTTTAGATAAAAAAGACCCTAAATCATCTAAAATTACAATAGAACATAAGGGTGATAAGGGAATTACATCTAAAAATAGTTGGAAAACTGCAGAGGTTTTTGCCGATCAACTTGTAGTTTCTGACGAATATGGAAAATGGAGCATCGCATAAAAACAAATATATAAAACTATGAAACACATTAAAACATATAACGAATTTGGAGGTATCAAAGAAGATGCTGTAACAGGACAAGAGTCTAAAGTAGTAGTAGACGATGTCTATGTTGCAAAATTAGACCGCGAAATTAAAGGTGCTGAAATACTCGGAGCAATTACTGCTGCTGAGACTGAGGGTGAATTTAAAGATTATTTTTATAGTTCATATGGTAATGGTTCTTTTACAGAAGCTGAAATGTCTAAACTAATTACGTTCTTTGCTGGATACGAGGAAGAGGCAAATGCTGAAGAAGTTGAAAAGGAGGCTGAAGAAGAAAAAGAAAAAGCTGCTGGTGATGGAACTGATGATTTAGATATGACTATTTAAAAATCTAAAAAAATGAGTTTTTTACTAAGATATATAAACAAACATAATAAAATCACATGATGAATAAAAAAAATCTTTTAATTCTTGAAAGGTCAGCAGGTAACCTAGAATTAAATAAAGAAAATTCCGGTGAATACATTCTACAGGGTATTTTCGGTGAGATAGACGTTAAGAACAAAAATAACAGAATCTACACTGAGAGCGAATACGTTCCACAAATTAAGGCATTACAGGATAAAATTAAATCTTCTAAACTTTTAGGAGAATTAGACCATCCAGCTAACTTTGATATATCTCTTAAGAACGTTTCTCACATAATTGAAGAATTAACATACGACGAAGAAACAAAACAAGTTAGAGGAAGAATCAGATTATTAGATACTGAAGCTGGAAAACAAGCTAAAGCATTAGTTGATGCTGGTGTTCCTTTACAAATTTCATCTAGAGCTGCTGGAGCTGTTGAATCTAACGGAAAAGTTAAGATTAAGCAGCTTTTTACTTATGATTTAGTAGCAGATCCTGGATTTGCAAATGCTGAATTAACAAGAATTAACGAATCTTTAGGATTCTCTGAAGATGGAGATATTCAAATTTATGAAATGGATTCTACAGAAGAATTACTAATAGAAGATAATATAGAAAATAAAACAAACAAAATAATGTTAAACGAAGAAAACTCAAAGGTTGTAAGCGTTGATGATTTCAATAAATATTCTAAATATTTATCTGAGGAGATTAAATCATTAAAAGAAGCTGTTGTATCATTAACTGAAGCAAACGAAGCAAAGGAATCTGAAGAACCAGAAACGGTAACAGAAACTGTTGATTACAGCGAACAAATAGAAAAAATTAAAGAATACACTAGTTATTTAGCTGAAACTTTAGACAGCAGTATTTCTTATGCAGAACATATGGCAGACGGAGTAAATGATGTTAAAGAATATACTAACTATTTAGCAGAATCTTTTAACGAAAGTACAGATACTGTAGATGGTATTAACGAAAAGATGGACCAAATCACAGCTTATACAGAATACATTGCTGAAACTGTTAATAAAAACTTAATCGTTGAAGACGGTATTAGTGATATTGCTGTTGGAGATACTGATGACCTTGATGGTGAAGAGCATCCAACTGCTGCTGGAATTGAATTGCTTAAGAGATATACTGCAAATAATGATAGCAAAGGTAGAACTAGCGTTGCATTTCCTAACGATCACCCAACTGTAGTTGAAGATTTAGAAATCGATATCGTAGATGAAGGCTTTGAATTAGATATTGAAATAGTTTCTGAAGAAGAAGTTATTGAAGAAGGTCGCGCATTTGCTCAAGCTGCTAAAGAAGCTAAAGACGCTGGTAAAGACGAATTTGAATTTGAAGGTAAAACTTACCCAGTAACAATCAAAGAAGATGAAGAAATTGCTGAAGATTGTGGATGTGGTGGAGATTGTAAATGTAAAGTTACTGAAGAAGATGAATCTGAAGAAGATGAAGATGAAACAGTAGAACCTGAGGTTGTTGCTGATGTAGAAGTTGAAGTTGCTGCTGAAGCTTTAGAAGTTGGTGATGAAGATGAAGGTGCTGGAATCGAAAAGGAAGATTTAGAAGATGAGGCAAAAGACGTTACTGAACCTACTGAAGTTGATGGCGAAGAAGTTGATGAAACTCCAACTGATAAAGAAGCTGAAGTAGAAGCTGAATTAGAAGATGAAATTGACGGTGCTGGTAAAGAAATCGAAAAAGAAGAAGAAGCTGAAGTTCCTGCTGAAGAAGAGGAAGTTGACGCTACTGATTTAGAAGATGAAGATGGTGTTGAGAAGGTTGAAGAAGACCTTGAATTAGAATTAGATATTGTAACTGAATCTGAATTAGTTGTTTCAAACTATAGAGACGAGGTTCACGCATCACTTAAGAATATTATAGATGCTTCTAATAGAAAACCATCAACAGATCCTAATTTCTTTAACTTTGTATCTGAATCAGTAATAAATGATTTTAAAGCTTTAGAAGAAGATGAAAAAACTAAAGTATTAAGAGTTGTTGAAGGAAATGGTTTCTTATCTGAAAATCAAATAGTTTCTCTATGGAGTACTGCATTAACACAAAAAACTGAAGCTGAACTTCCAGTTGTTGAATTGATGCCAGCTGAATATAAAGAAACTTGGAATTCATTATCTGAAGCTAAGAAATCTTCTTTAATCGCACAATCTAAATACCAAAGAACTGAAACTGCTTATCAGGTTAAGAACTTCTGGCAAACTAGAGATATGAGAGAGACTTCAGTTGTTATGGAAAAGGTAGAAACTTTAAACGAAGCAAATACTGTTGAAGAAGCTCCAAAATCGTTATACGATTTAGAGGATATGAAAGCTCAAATTTCTAAGAGATTTAAGAATAGATAATTAAATAGAACATATATAAATTATAGAGGAGCTTAACGGCTCCTCTTTTTTTGTGAAAAGCTAAAAATTAAAAAACTCATAAAAATATCTAGATATATAACTAACCAATCGATTGATGAGTAAGAAGAAAAAACTTGTCGTATAATCGAAAACAAACAAAAAAATAAATTTAAAAAAATGAATTTAATTAACGAAGCTGAAATTAATGACACTTGGAGCCCGATTATCGAGTCTGCAACTGGAATTACTGAATCAGTAAAATTAGGATGGATGTCACAATATTGTCACAACCATAAACTTTATGAAGAGGCTAACATTATGTCTTTAAACCCAATGAACTTAGGTGGAATGGGCGTTGCATCTGTTGGTGCAGTTGGCGCTAGTCCTGCAACAGGTTCTGGTGATAAAGCACCGTCTTTATTACCTTTAGCAATGCAAGTTGCTGCTCAAACTATCGGTTTAGACTTAGTACCTGTAGTTCCTATGGCTGGACCAATGGGATTATTGTCTTACTTAGACTTTAGTTATGCTGGTGGTAATTTAGAAACTAAGACTAACGTAACTTACGTAAAATGTCTTGATGGTGGTACTGCTGCAGATATTACTGCTTCTGCTACTAACTACTCTGGATATCAATATGTAGGTACTTCTAGAATTGATGGTAAAATCATCTATAGATTAATTGGAGATGTTACATTAGGTACTGTGGTTTTGGATTTAACTGCTGCTGCTCTTGCACAAACTCCAAATAGAGCAGTTACTGGTATTGAATTAGTTGTTGCTATGGAAGACCATATCGTTGGTTTTTCTGGTGTTGAAACTGTTGAACAAGGTAGTGCTGCTACTCCTTACGAAAGAAGTATTGGTGAAAAAACGCCAGATAAAGTAATGGGATTAACGCTTTATAGTAAAACAATCGCTGCTGAGACTTTCCAAGTTGCTGCTGCAGTTACTAGAGAGCAAGTTCAAGATTTGAAACAATTTGGTGTAGATGCTGTTGCTCAAGTAGAGACAGTATTAACTAATGAATTGACTCAATCTATTAACTCAATGATTCTTGGTAAAATCGATACTTTAGGTGCGTTGAACGTAACTAACGGTGCTACTGATTTATCTACGAATTTAGGTACTGCTCCAGGTGGTGGAGCTACTCCTGCATCTAACAACCGTAGAATATTAACACTTATTTTAGCTGGAGCTAACTTAATTGCTAATAGAGGTCGTAGAGGTGCTGGTAACTTTGCTGTTGTATCTGGACAAGTTGCTTCACAATTACAATCAGTTGCTGGTTACGCACCAGCTCCAATATCTAACACATTGAACCAAAACGCTGGAGGTATTTATCCTGTAGGTTCTGTTGCTGGTGTTACTATTTATACTGACCCTAACTTAGCTTTTGCTAGTGGAGTAATTAACGTTGGTAGAAAAGGTGATGGTAACGGTGCTGGATTAGTATTTATGCCTTACTTAATGGCTGAATCTGTTCAAACAATTGCTGAAGGAACTATGGCTCCTAAAGTTGCTGTTAAATCTAGATTCGCATTAGTTGAAGCTGGACACCACCCAGAAACTCAATACTTGAAGTTTACTGTAACTGGACATACATTTTAATCTATAACTGATTAATAGTATTATTTAAAAGAGGAGCTTAACGGCTCCTCTTTTTTTGTCTTTAGGCCAGATAATTATCAACGTATTTAATTAGATATATAGATTATAACAAACAAAAAGAAATTAATATGAAACTTACTCAAGAACTGCTAATTGGATTAATCCGTGAGGAAATGGAAAATGCAACAGCTACACCAATAACACAAACAACATCGGATATTTTAACGACATTAGAGTCTTTATATGATTCTATAGCTGAAGACTTAGATTCTATCGAAGAAGAAATTCTAGAAGGAGACGGTACTCCATCTGCTATAATGCAATGGATGTGGTGGTCACCGAAAGCTAGAAAATCTCAAGCTAAAGTTAATAAGGTTAAAATGAATATAGTAGCACTTGAATTTGCAAGAGATAACGCAGATGCGAAACAAAATAAAGATAAACTAGGAGACAAGGTTAAATCGGCAAAAGAGCAAAAGAAAACGTTGCAATCTATGGTTGATGATAAATTCTCTAGTAAAGGTGATATAGTTAGAAGGTCTCTTTCTTCTGAAAAAATCAAAGGTCAGCTTGCAGCTATCAAAGCAACTACGGGTATGTCAAATGATCCTAATAGAAACAAGGAGCTAAAGCATAAAATGAAAGAACTAAGTGATAAGTATAGAAAAGAAGAACAAGCTTTAGCTGAAATTGAACCTACTACGCCAGAGAAAAAAGCAGGAGCTCAGACAATTAGAGATAACGCAATAAAGAAAGAAAAGAAAGTTAAAGTAACTCCACCAGCTACTGATAAAGTAACTCCACCTGCTACTGATAAAGTAACTCCACCTGCTACTGATAAAGTAACTCCACCTGCTGATGATACAACAAAAGTAGTGCCGAAAGAGAAAACACCAGAACAAATAGAAGCAGAAAAACTAGCAAAGAAAAAAGAAGATGATAGAAGAGCTGCACTTTCTAAAGAAGAAAGAGACGCAGAAGATAAGGAGGAGAATGATTCTATGAAACAAGACTCTATAGATCAAGCTGAGAAAGAAGCAAAATTAGTAAAAGCTAAAGCGGCTTTAGTTGCTGCTGAAGAAAGTGGAGATGCAGAAGCTATCAAAAATGCTAAAAAAGCTATTACAGATATTGGTGCTTTAGAAAATTGGCAATTAGATGGTACTAAATTAGGTTCTATCTTAGATGCTAGAGTAACTAAAATTAAATCTGATGCAATTCTTACTGAATCTAAATATCAAAGTCAATCAGTTGCAGAAAGATTAAGAAGATTATTATAGTTTAGAATTTTTACGAGCATATTTAAGGAACTCCTTCTGTTGATTCAGTAGGAGTTTTTTTATGTGTTTTCGAAATTCAACAGAAGACTTTAGTATTCTACCATCTACCATAGGTGCGTCTAGTACCTCATGATAATCCGGATGAACGAAGTTCTCCAGATCGAAATTATCTATACTAGACCTGATTGGTTCACCAGAAATTGCGCAGCGCCACTCTATAGTGTTGTAGTTTTTTAAAAGTTTATCTCTAGAAACAAAACTCTCAGTAGTAACGTCCCAGTAAACTTTAACATCCTTATTTTTCTTATTAGGATTAAATGCTTTAAATATGGCATATATGAAGTTATCATCGTCTGTTCTATTTTTCATAACAGGATTCGACACTAATAAAAGTCTCTGATACTTTTTAAGTTTGTCGTAGTATATCCCAAAGCAACTTCTTCGTTGTTGGTTATTATACCCGATAAAAGGATCTCTTTCAATCTTAAGCGAATGTATGGAATGTTTTGGCATATAACTATATATTTAAGTTAAACAAAACACATATTTCACATATAAATCTATAAAATAAACATATGATTAACACACTATTTACAGAAAAGTACAGACCTAAGAATTTAGATGAACTTATTTTACCAGAATCGGTAATGAATAAATTTAAGGACGGTTTAACACAGAACATGCTATTAACAGGATCACCTGGAACAGGTAAAACCTCAATGGCAAAAGCTATAGTAAACCACTTTGAATTACCATACATCTACATTAATGCAAGTACTGATACTTCGGTTGATGTTATTAGAACAAGAATTATTGATTTTTGTAGTACGATGTCAATATTAGATGACCAAGGTAAATTTAAAGTAGTTATATTAGATGAGGTTGATGGAGTATCTGACCAATTCTTTAAAGCATTAAGAGCTACGATGGAGTTATTCGCATCTAATTCAAGATTTATAGCGACGTGTAATTACATTAATAAATTACCAGATCCTATCTTAAGTAGATTTGAAGTTATTGATTTTGACTTTGATAAGGCTGAAGAGTTGGATTTAACAAAGAAATATATTAGAAGGGTTCATGAGATCTGCGGTAAAGAAGATATGACTATTGAAAAACCAGCATTGGTTGAATTCATAAGAAGAAACTTTCCAGATTTAAGAACTACATTAAATAAACTACAAGGTTATAAAACACAAGGAATTAAAAACATTACAGTAGATGATGTAAAGAAATTTAATAGTGTTTATAAAGATGTATTTGAGTTAATTTTTAATGAAATGGATCCAGCAAAGAATTATAAGTATTTAGTAAGCGAGTATTCTAATAGAGTAGATGATATTCTACAGACATTAGGTGCAGAGTTTATAGAATATGTACAAACTGAGAAACCAAACAATATAAGACACATACCACAGATAGCAGTTGCCGTTGCTGAGCATCAGGCACAAAGAGGTTTAGTTATAGATCCAGTAATAACAATGCTATCATGTGTGTATAAATTACAAACTATTATAAAATCATAATTATGGGAACAAAGAAATTAGGTAAACATACACTTATTATAGACGGAAATTACTTCATTCATAGTAGATTATTTGTATTACCAAGAACAAAAGGAGATCAATTACTTGGAGATGATGTAGGTAAATCGCAATTCATGAGAAAACTATGCATTGATTTTGCATCAGAAACTAGAAAAATGTCTCCATTCGTAGACCAAATAGTATTGGCTGTTGATAGTAAATCATGGAGAAAGGATTTATTTCCAGAAGCACAATACAAAGGAACAAGAACACAGAAAAGCGATGTGAATTGGGATGCTGTATTTAGTGTTTATAAGGAATTTCAAGAAGTGTTAGCAAAACAAGGTGTTATTATCAATAGAGTTAATGGAGCAGAGGCTGATGATATTCTATTCGGATGGGCAACTCAATTAAATGCTACAGGTAAAAACACAATTGTTTGGACTGGTGATAGAGATTTAATTCAACTAGTAGATTATAATGTAGCAAGTGATGCTTATTCATTATGGTATTACAATACTAAAAGAAAACTTATCGTATTTGAAGGTTTTGAAGAACTAATAAACACCCGTAAAACAGATACTATGTCGAATGATGACCTTCTATTTAATATGGGAGGTTCAGATGTAATGCATGATGATGCCAAAGATAAACTAAAGTCTTGGATTAGAAGCAATAGCGTTGATATAGAAGAAATAAATTGTGATGACTTTATATTCTTAAAGATTCTACAAGGAGATAAATCAGATAATATTAGAAGTGTTGTTACTTGGGAGAAAGAAAGTTCAACCGGAAAGATTAGAACATTCTCAATTACAGAAAAGGTAGCAACTCAAGTATTGAATCGTTATAAAGAAATGGAAGGAGACTTTAAAATTGATCACTTCTTTAATAAGGATAGAGTAGATATTATAGTTGATTTAATTTATGAAATTGTTGGTAAGTTAGAATTAGAAGAAATTAAAGTAAGATTCAATCAGAACTTAGATTTAATGTTATTGCATTTCAATACTATACCAGATCCTATTCAAAAAGGAATCTATGAAGCTATCGAAAGAGATATTAATATCGAACCGATGATTTCAAATCTTTCTAGAATGGAAACAATACTTAAAGGAACTGAATGGGAGAAGGCTGTTAAATCTAACATAATTCCTAAACAATTTGATCCATTCGCTGGATTAGATACGAGTAGTACTAAAGATATGCCTGCAACAAAAGACTTAAATTCATTATTCTAAGATGCTAGACGAAACTAAACTATTCGACTTTATAAAGATACTTTTTACAAAACCAAAGCTATACGCAAAGATAAGCAATAGAAATAAAAAGAGACATCATTTTATGATTAATCGTTTCTTCGCTATAAAATATCCTGCAAATGCTCAGTTGTTTAACATCAATGGAATTAATGGAAGTGCAGTTATTGATAGTTGGTATATGGTTGCTAGTCGATTTAACGCGGTTCCAGGTTGGATTTATACAAGAACTAAGAAGGCAAAGAAGGTCGCTACGAAGAAAAATGAATACATACCTAAAGATGCTACAGTTAAGATGTTTATGCATAATAATGAAATAGGAAATAGAGAGTTCGCTGAACTCGAACACTTCGCAAAAGCAGAATTGTATTCATCGTTAAAGAAATTAGAAACCTCAATGGAAATGTATTAAATGGGAAGTTTAAACGTAAATCACATACCGACAATAATCGACACAGTATTCTATAGATATAACTATATTGAATACAGGATGTGGGCTCAGATTAGAAATCAATTAGACTATAGAGAGATGGGAGATAATTCCATGATTATTTCTGCAGCACAGTTGAGAACTTTTATTTCTAAGAATTATTCTAGTGAAATCAATAAAGTAGAATCATACGGCTTTCATGTACCTCGAAAGGACGCAACAGTAATATACTTCATGCACAGGGTCGCATCAGAAATGATTAACTTAAAGTATTTGAAAATAACCTTAGATTCTGATAAATCGTTTACTAGAATTATCGAAGATGATGAGGAACAAACTATAAAATACGACTTTGCAATATTAAAGGCTAGATTCGATCTTTCTGATATGTTTGTAAATCCAGAGCTACAGATACTAAACACATTATTGGAAGGTCTTGGACTATTGTCTATTGGAATTCCATACTCAAATAATCCAACAGATTTAATATTTTCAAAACTCAATGCATTTTTAGATGCTTCTGAGGATGAACTTGCGATAGAGTGTCAATTAGTAGCTGCTTTATTGGATGCGATAGATGTTTCCTTAGACAAGGAGAACCCTATGATGCTGCTTATTACAGATTACATATAAAAATCGAATATATAGTTAAAATAAAGACTATATTAAATGCCATCATGTCAAACTGGAGGAACTACATCCTCACAATCACTTGA
>Ga0307986_10000702_pt1 | contig 24461 bp, 24 predicted proteins | sample EllFjometageno82_FD_203170 | JGI IMG/M metagenome (GOLD analysis project Ga0307986, IMG submission 203170) | Marine microbial communities from Ellis Fjord, Antarctic Ocean - #82 | ecosystem: Environmental > Aquatic > Marine > Unclassified | place: Southern Ocean | collected 2014-10-09 | reverse complement strand
TTGCATTTGTAGAAGATAATTCTTTCGAATATGCTGAAAAGATAGAAAGATTAATTAATATAAATAAAAAAAATGACGCAGAAAAAAAAAGAAACAATTAAATCGCTTGCTATCCACCCTAAGGACGTGGGCTCATCAGAAGTTCAAGTTGGACTACTAACTGAAAAAATTTTAAAATTGTCAGAACATTTTAAAAAATTTAAAAAAGACAAACACTCTACAATGGGTTTAACAAAATCAGTTAATCGAAGAAAAAAACTATTAGCTTATTTAAAAAGAAAAAATCCCGCATCATACAGCAAAGTAATTAAACAATTAAATTTAAGGAAATAATGTTCAAAATTTACAAAGAAGAAATTGAGATTAATGGAAAAAAGATAACTTTAGAAACTGGAAAAATTGCAAGACAAGCCGATGGCGCAATTATAGCAACATGTGGTGAAACGGTAGTTATAGCTACAGTAGTTGGAGCAAAAAAACTTAGAGACGGTCAAGATTTTTTTCCACTTTCTGTAAATTACCAGGAAAAATATTATGCTGCAGGAAAAATTCCAGGTGGATATTTTAAAAGAGAAGCAAGACCGACTGAATCTGAGCAATTAATTTCAAGATTAATAGACAGGCCAATACGACCTTTGTTTCCTTCAAGCTTTATGAATGAAGTTCAGTTGCTTCCAACGGTTTTATCTTATGACGGAGAGAACCAAGCTGACGTACTTTCGATTATTGGATCTTCTGCTGCATTGGCTATTTCAGGGTTGCCTTTTGGAGGACCTATAGCTGCAAGTAGAGTTGGATTTAAGGACGGAAAATATTTATTAAATCCATCACCAAAAGAATTAGAAGAATCAGAACTAGACCTTGTTGTTGCAGGAACAAAAGACGCTGTATTAATGGTTGAGTCTGAAACTTCCGGACTAACAGAAAAAGTGATGCTAGATGCAGTTAAGTTCGGACATGAAAATTTTTTACCAATTATTGAGGCCATAGAAAAATTAGCTAAAAAAGCGGGTAAGCCTAAATGGAAAATTGAAGTTCCAGATCATTCAGCAGTTAAAGCAAAAATTGCTAAAGCATTAGAAGCAGATCTTAGAATAGCATTTAAAGAAATTGATAAAAAAAAAAGATCTACTGCAATCTCAGAGGCAGAAACGAAGTGTAAGGAAATGTTTGTCGAAGACGAAAATGTTAACGAGAATCAAGCAATGGCGCAATTAAAATCTCTAGAGAAAGATATTGTTCGAACTGCAATCTTAAAAGATAAAAAAAGAATCGACGGAAGAGGCTTGGCTGATGTTAGGCAAATTAAATGTGAAGTGGGAGTATTACCAAGAACTCATGGGTCAGCTTTATTTACTCGAGGTGAAACCCAAGCTTTAGTAGTGACAACATTAGGAATGTCAGATGATGAACAAAGAGTCGAAAGTCTAAACGGTATGCAAAGAAATCGATTTATGCTTCATTATAATTTTCCACCCTTTTCTGTGGGAGAATGTGGCAGAATTGGAACTGGCAGAAGAGAAGTAGGCCACGGAAAATTAGCATGGAGAGCAATAAACTCATCTCTGCCGAAACAAGAAAACTTTCCCTACACTTTAAGAGTTGTATCAGAAATTACAGAATCAAACGGTTCTTCTTCAATGGCTACTGTTTGTGGTACTTCACTGGCTCTTATGGATGCAGGCGTGCCTATGAAAGAACCAGTAGCAGGAATAGCTATGGGTTTAATAAAAGAAGGAAAAGATTTTTCAGTATTGTCCGATATTCTAGGAGATGAAGATCATCTGGGAGATATGGACTTTAAAGTAGCAGGAACTAAAAGCGGCATAACATCTCTACAAATGGATATTAAAATTGAGGGTATAACTTTTGAAATAATGGAGAAAGCATTAGATCAAGCAAAAGGTGGAAGAGAACATATTCTTGGAGAAATGGATAAGGCGTTAAAAGTATCAAGAACAGAATTTTCTAAACACACCCCAAAAATGGAAATTGTAACAGTTGATAAAAAAGACATAGCAACAGTTATAGGAAAAGGTGGAGCAACTATTAGAGAGATTGTAGAAAAATCAGGAGCTAAGGTAGACGTAAAAGATACCGGAGAAGTAACTGTAGCAGCGCCGGATGAGGAATCTAGAAAAATAGCAATTGATATTATAAAAAGTTTAGTAGCAAAAGCTGAAGTTGGAAAAATTTATAAAGGTAAAGTTGTTAAAGTAATGGAATTTGGTGCTTTTGTTAACTTTCTAGGAAAACAGGACGGTTTAGTCCACATCTCTGAACTTGCAGCGAAAAGAGTTGAAAAAGTTGGAGATGTCGTGAAAGAAGGCGATGAAGTTTCTGTAAAAGTTTTAGGCTTTGATAGAGGAAAAGTTAAACTATCTATTAAACAAGCAATAGCTGAATAAACTTAACTATAATTAAGTAATATTCTTTGGATCGGGCATTCCAACTTTATTATATCCAGCGTCCACATAGTGTATTTCACCAGTAACTCCTGCCGCAAGTTCGCTTGTTAAATATAAAGCAGAATTTCCAACATCGTGAATATCAACATTTCTTTTCAAGAAAGAATGATCTGCATTCCATTTATATAAAAATTTTGCATCACCGATTGCAGACGCCGCAAGCGTTTTAATAGGCCCTGCACTAATTGCATTTATTCTAATGCCTTTTGCGCCAAGGTCTCTCGCTAGGTATTTCACACTTGCTTCAAGTGCTGATTTACATACGCCCATAACATTATAATTAGGAATAGCTTTTGTAGATTCGTAAGTTAGAGTCAGCATGCTACCACCTTCTTTCATTATTTTTGATGCTTCTTTAGCAACTTCAGTAAAAGAAAAACATGAAATTAGCATACTCTTTAAAAAATTATCTCTAGTTGTATTTAAGTATTCTCCAGACAATTCTGATTTATCCGAAAAAGCAACTGCGTGAATTACAAAATCTATATGTCCCCATTTAGCTTTAATATCCTCAAAAAGTTTTGTCGTTTCTTCTTTATTTTCTACATTGCAGCTAAGTGTAAAATCCGAGTTCAAAGACTTAGCAAGTGGAATAACCCTTTTTTTTAAAGCATCGCCTAGATACGTGAATGCTAACTCAGCACCGGCCTCAGCTAATTTTTGAGAGATACCCCAGGCAATAGATCTTTCATTTGCTACTCCCATAATTAGTCCTTTTTTACCCTTCATCAAACTCATAAACTAAACTTTCTCGAAAATTAAAGTTGCATTTGTCCCACCAAACCCAAAACTATTCGACATAACAGAATTTAGTTTTACATTTTTTTCGACTTTAGTAACTATAGGAAATTTTTTTGCTTCATCGTCCATCTCAGTAATATTAGCAGATGCCGCTATAAAATTATTTTTCATCATAATTAAACAATAAATTGCTTCATGAACAGAAGCTGCACCTAAAGGATGTCCGGTTAAAGATTTTGTTGAACTTATCTTTGGAATATTATTTCCAAAAGTTTCCTTAACGGCTCTTAATTCAGTGATATCCCCTACAGGTGTTGAAGTACCATGAGTATTTATATAATCAATTTTATTTCTTGCGGTTTTAAGCGACATTTTCATGCATCTAACTGCACCTTCTCCTGATGGAGCTACCATGTCATAACCGTCAGAAGTTGCTCCATAGCCTGTTAATTCAGCATAAATTTTTGCGCCTCTTGCTTTTGCATGTTCAAACTCTTCCAAAACTACAACTCCTGCACCACCTGCAATAACAAATCCATCTCTAGATTTATCATAAGGTCTAGAAGCAGTTTCGGGAGTTTCATTGTATTTTGAAGAAAGAGCTGTCATCGCATCAAACATAGCAGACATAGCCCAGTGAATTTCTTCTCCACCACCAGCAAAAACAATTTTTTGTTTTTCTGATTGGATTAGTTCCATCGCATTTCCAATACAGTGTCCACTAGTCGCGCAAGCAGAGCTTATTGAATAATTAACACCTTTAATTTTAAATGGTACAGCTAATGTAGCAGACACTGTGCTAGCCATTGTACGCGGAACAACAAATGGTCCCATTTTTTTAGGACCTACCTCTCTAGTGGAGTCAACTGCATGGACAACATTTTTGATAGAGGGTCCTCCAGAGCCCATAATAATACCAGTTGTTTCATTACTAACATCTTTCTCTTCCAAACCTGAATCTGTTACCGCTTCTTTCATCGCTATATAGTTATAAGCTGAACCCTCACCCATAAATCTAATTATTTTTCTATCGATATAATCCTCCACTTTAATTTTAGGAATTCCACAGATTTGGCTTTTAAAATTATATTTTTGATACTCTTCTGAAAAACCTATGCCAGATTTTGTATTTAACAATGAACTGTACACTTCACTCTGATTATTTCCAAGACATGAAACTATTCCAATTCCTGTAACAACTACACGTTTCATTATTTAAATACTCCTACTTTTAAATTTGATGCTTTGTAGATAACTTTTCCATCAGCACTTAACATACCATCTGCCAGACCAACAGCAGTTCCTTCTTTTCTTAAAATTCGTTTCACATTAATTTCATAAGTAGCAAGTTTTACTGTCCGCAAAACTTCACCAGTAAACTTAACTTCGTTTACTCCTAAAGCCCTACCTTTACCTGGATCTCCCAGCCACCCTAAATAAAAGCCAACTAATTGCCACATAGCATCAAGTCCCAAACAACCGGGCATAACTGGATCATCCTTAAAATGACAATTAAAAAACCACATATCTTTTTTAATATCTAGTTCTGCTTTTATGCAACCCTTTTTATAAAGTCCACCATCGCTTGTAATATCAGTTATACGATCGAACATTAACATTGGAGGAAGGGGTAATTTAGCATTTCCAGCTCCAAAGAGCTTGCCATTTCCACAGTCTATTAGCTCTTTATAATTATAATTATTTTTTTGCATATTTTGATAATATTTAACTTGATATACATATTAATTATATAATAATAAAGCAAACGAGAGACAAAAAATCACAGTTATTTAGATAATAATTAGTGTAAATAGTTAAAAAGATATGGGTAATATTAACTTTGAAGACTTTTATAAAGTACCTGAACTTAGTTTTGATATTTCAAGATTAAGGAACGATCTTGAAATCGTACTAAAAAAAAAAAATTTTGAGACACCAGGTGTTTCAAACTTTGGTGCAATATCCTTAAATCAAATCCCAAATAATAAAGAATCAATCAAAGGAAATAATATTAGAGGTGTTTATTGGACTAAGCCTGACGAAACTGGAAAAGAAGTAACAAGAGATGTAGGTATTGATGAATCAAAATATACTCAGCTAGTACCAGAATTCGAAGACACCTATTTTGCAGAAGTTTATGAAACGTTAAAAAAAAAATTTAAGATTGGAAGAATTAGAATTTTATTAAAAGAACCTAGATCAACCCTAAGTTGGCACAGAGACCCTGAACCTAGATTACATATTCCTATAATTACAAATCCTGGATGTATGATGGTTATAGAAAATATTGCAAAACATTTACCTGCAGATGGATCAGTTACAATAACCAACAACACAAAATATCATAATTTTTTCAATGGTGGTGAGCAAAAACGTATTCATCTAGTTGCCTGCATGTTAGAGGATAGATTTAATTAAAAATTTCCCCATAAGTTTTTATTTTTCACCCAACCCGAATATTTATCAACTTTAATTTTACACCAGTCATCTTTGCATTTAGAAATTAAACAGAGACGACCCTTCTCAAGAACAACCAATGGTTTAGAAAATATAGTAGAGTTATTAAACATTATAACTTTGTCATTTAAAATAAGAGCTGCTTTTCTTTTTGATAATTGTGAAACATGAATCCAACCTGTATTATTTTCATGATCTTTAATTTTTCTAAAATTATCAGAAACGTCTTGAACTAAAACAGGGAGATATTTTTTTTTATAAAATATTTTTACTGGATAATCCTTAGATGGACCTTGTCTTAAATTTACAGTATTATAACGTAGAGTAGAAAAATACTCTTCAGCTGATAAAAAATTAATTGTATTAACCATTAGTATTAAATTAAGAATTAATATTTTAATCATCTTTCATTGCAGTTTGTTATACAGTTAGTATTTCTAGTAAGTTTAATTTTTCTAAAATTTAAGCTAAGCGTATTAAAAACTATCATTTTTCCAACTAGATCATTTTTTTTATCTAAAATAGATTTAACTACTTCGTTAGCCTGTAGCGTGCCTGCTATACCAGCGACTGTTGGCAAGATTCCTTCGGTGTCACACTTATTCTCTTTCTCAGGTATCTCAGGCATGAAACACCTATAGCAAGGGATTTTTTTAGAAAAATTAAAATTAAATATATGGGCCTCAAATTTACTTATTGCCGCAGAAATTAATATTTTCTTATTTTTTAAGCAAAAATCATTAATTAAATATCTAGTTGAAAAATTGTCTGAGCAGTCACAAATAATGTCATACTTATTTAAAATACTTTGAATATTTTTTTTAATAATCTTTATTTTATAAGCATTAATTTTGTTATCTACTCTTTGTAAAAACTTTTTTGCCTGAGCAACTTTAAATTTCCCTATATCTTTTTTATTAAATAAAATTTGTCTATTTAGGTTAGAGCAATCAACTTTATCATGATCTACAATACCAATATTTTTTATACCTAGGTTACTTAAGTACAAGGCTACAGGGCAACCTAAACCACCCATTCCCACTATTAGAACTTTTGTAGAAGAAATTTTTTTTTGCCCTAAGATGCCAACTTCTTTTAGTATTATCTGCTTCGAATATCTCAAAAGATCGTTATTACTCATTTTCATAAGTTTTACTACTTAGTACCAGTAGAACCAAACCCACCTGAACCACGATCTGTGTTGGTTAACTCATTAACTTCTTCTAAGTAAGCTTGGACTACGGGACAAACAACCATCTGGGCAATTCTTTCTCCATTTTTAATAATAAATTTTTCTTTACCAAGATTAATCAAGATAACTTTTATTTCCCCTCTGTAATCGGCATCGATAGTACCGGGAGTATTTAAAACGGTAATATTTTTTTTTGCAGCTAAACCAGACCTAGGTCTTATCTGCACCTCATAACCTTTTGGAATAGCTATCGAAAGACCAGTTGAAATCAAAGCTTTTTCTCCAGGATCAATTATTATATTATTCGGGATATGAGCAGCTATATCCATGCCTGAAGATCCTGTAGTTTCATATTTTGGAATTAAAACAGAGTCTGATAATTTTTTAATTTGTATTTTTGTCATCAATTAAAAATTTATCTATTATTTTTTTTGCAATTTTTGAAGCAATAAAGCTTTTTTTATTTTTTGGCAAATTCAAAACTTTTCTATTTTTTTCTATTATCGATACTTTATTATAATCAACATTAAACCCCGTATCTTTTTTTGAAACATCGTTTGCAATAATTATATCGCAGTATTTATGATTTAATTTTTTTATAGAGTTTTCAATTAATTTTTCTGTCTCAGCAGAAAAACCAACAAGCAATTTAGGTCTTAACCTATTATTTTTTCCTAAATATTCTAAAATATCTTGGTTTTGGATTAGATCTAAGCTATTAAATTTTTTTTTATCTTTTTTTATTTTTTGTATGCTTTTATTTTTTGGCCTAAAATCAGATACTGCTGCAGCGCAAATAACTATGTCTACTGGCAAAAGTTTTCGTACAGCATCCATCATTTCTTCAGCGCTATTTATTTGTTTCACTTTAATGTCTTTTGAATAATTTAAAGAAGTAGGCCCAGCCACTAAAGTAGTTTTTACCCCTAGTTTTGATAATGCTAAAGCTATTTCATATCCTTGCTTGCCACTTGACTCGTTAGAAATATATCTAATAGGATCAATATATTCTCGAGTTGGTCCTGTGGTAACTACTGCACTAATTTTTTTAGACTTTACTAAATTTTTGTTTTTAAAATATTCTTTTAAATATGAAAAAATTTGCCGTGGACTGGACATCTTACCTTCTCCATATTCGCCACAAGCCATTTCACCTTTTATTGGTCCAATAAATCTATATCCATAATTTAGTAAATTTTTGAAATTACTTTGCGTTGCTTTGTGTAACCACATCCTAACATTCATCGCTGGAACTAAAATGACATCTTTATTAGAAGCAAGAATAACAGTGGTTGCTAAATCTTCTGCTTTGCCAACGCTTAATTTTGTCATCATATTTGCTGTCGTAGGCATAACTAAAATTATATCGGCCCAACGAGATAAAGAAATATGGTCTATATCTTTTTCATAGTTTACATCAAATATATCTTCAAAAACTTTGTTATTTGATAAAGATGTTATGGATAAAGAGGTAACAAATTTTTTACCACTTTTTGTAAGTATTGTTTTTACTTCTACGTTATTTTTGACGAGCAATCTAATAAAGTCTAAGGCTTTATAGGCAGAAATTCCACCACCAACTATTAATAGTACTTTTTTATTTTGTAGTGACATTGTCACAATTAAAATACTAATAAAACAGCAATTACAATACCTAAAAAACTAATGATGATATTATTTCTTAAGTTTTTTAACTTAATTTCCTCCATCTCTAAGCCTCTGTTATTTTTTAAACCTAGATTTAATTTACCCTCAGCTAATAACTGTAAGGCATAATTTGCTTTGTCCATAAAATTAGGAATATCCGGTATTCTTTTCAAAATTTCAGAAGAAGTATTTATAGCTTTGTCCATAGCCGCCATAGGGCTTTTTACACTTTTAATCCATTCTTCTAAAACAGGTCTAGAAATTTCCCAAATATTAGTTTCAGGGTAAAGTTTTCTCGCAACACCTTCCACAGTAACCATAGTTTTTTGTAGCAATAAAAGCGGTGTTTGAGTTGGCATATTAAATTTTTCTGTAATTTCAAAAAGTTGAGCCAGCAAGTTTCCGCCTGAAATATCTTTTATGGATTGTCCAAAAATAGGTTCTCCAACAGATCTCAAGGCTTGTGCAAACTCTTCTTTAGAGGCACTTTGTGGTATTAAGCCTGCTTCGAAATGAACTTGTGCTACTTTGACATAATCTCTTTGAATAAATCCATACAAAATTTCTGCTAGATATTTTCTGTTATTTTTATCTAGTCTACCCATAATTCCAAAATCAACAGGAATAATATTACCTTTCTGATCTACAAATAAATTCCCTTGATGCATGTCTCCATGAAAAAAACCATCCCTAACTGCTTGTTTGAGAAAATGTTGAATTAAATTTTCCGAAAGTTTTTTTAAGTTCACACCAGATTTTTTTAATAGATCTTGTTCCCTTATTGAAATTCCATCAACTTTATCTAAAGTAAGAACTTTTCTTGAGGTGTAGTTCCAATAAATTTTTGGAACATTAAACCCTTCATCAAATTTTGTATTCTCATATAATTCATTGGCAGCCGCAGCTTCAAATCGTAAATCCATTTCAATATTAGTTATCTCCCTCAATAAGTGGACAACTTCTACTAACTTAAGTCTTTTTGTTTTTGAAAATGAATTCTCTACAATGTAAGCAAATAGCATTAACGCATCAAGCTCTTCATTAAATTGTTTTTCGATATCAGGTCTTAAAATCTTTATAGCAACTTCTTTTTCATCATTATCAATATTTATCTTTGCTATATGTACTTGAGCAATAGAAGCTGCTGCTATAGGTTCACTTAATGAAACTATATTTTGATACAAATTTTCACCAATTTCTTTTTTTAAAATTTTCTTCGATTCGTGCAGTTCAAATGGAGGTAACTTATCTTGCAATTTAACTAAATTGTTAGCTAGGTTCTCACCTATAATATCAGGTCTAGTTGCCAAAAATTGACCTAGTTTGATAAAAGTAGTACCCATTCCTTCCAATGCATCACACAGTTTCTCCCCGGGGTTTTTAGATCTGTTTATTAATTTTTTTTTTGATCCTATTGACAGCAGGTCAAAAAATAATTTTATAACCAAAGGTACGCTATAAATCTCATTAACTGTGTCAACAGCTCCTGAAGAAGCAAGTTTTCTTGCTATTCTGAATAATTGAAAAATACTTTTAAACATATTTAGATTTTCCAACCTGAGTGTATAGCAGAAATACCATTAGATAAATTTCTAAATTCAACATTTGAAAAACTATTTTTTTCTAATAAATCCACAAGTTCACTTTGGCTGTAAAATTTATCTATACTACTAATTAAATAGTCGTAGGGTTCTTTGCTGCCCACCACAATTTTACCAATTAGTGGAATTAATTTTGAATACTTTTGATACAATAAATTTAGAATTTCATTCTGAACAGTAGAAAATTCTAAACAAAAAAAACGACCACCAGGTTTTAAAACACGAAATGCCTCTTTTAAGCACTGGTTTATGTCTGTAACATTTCTTATACCATAGCTTATTGTATAAAAGTCAAAAGTATTTTCTTTAAAAGGTAATTTTTCAGCAGAATTTAAATACCATTTAATATTATTGAGAAGTTTTAATTTTTTTTTACCCACCTCAAACATTCCTTCATTAGGTTCTATACAACAGAAATTATTTTTGTTATCATTTTTTTCAGAAATCATTTTAGCTAAATCGCCGGTACCTGCAGCAACATCAATTATTTGATTTCCAGGTTGCGGGTTCATCCAATCAATTAAGTTTCTTTTCCAAAGCCTATGAACACCTAAAGACATAAGATCATTCATTAGATCGTAATTCTTATGAACCTTACTAAATACAGAGTTGACTAGTTTAGTTTTATCTTGATTATAGGTATTCATAATTAAATTATATGCCAGAATTACCAGAAGTAGAAGTTGTTAAAAAGTCACTAGAGAATAAGCTTAAAAATTTAACGATAAAAAGAGTTATTATAAACAATAATAAACTTAGATACAAAATAGACTCTAAAAAATTTAATAAAATTAACGGTAAAAAAATAATTTCTGTCCAACGAAGGTCAAAATATCTGCTAATCAATTTATATAAAGATTACACAATTTTAGTACATCTAGGCATGACAGGAAAATTTTTAATTATTGATAAAAACAAAAAATATAAAACAAGTTTTTACTACTCTTTAAAAGAAAACAATACAAAACACGATCATTTAACTTTTTTTTTTAACAAGAAGATTCAGCTTGTTTATAACGATGTAAGAAAGTTTGGTTTCATTAAAATATTCCCCAGTAAAGAAGTGTATAAATGCGGACATCTTGTAGTATTAGGTCCAGAACCTTTATCTATTAATTTTAATTTTGATTATTTGAATAAATATATTCACAATAAAAAATCAAAAATCAAAAATTTATTAATGGATCAAAAATTTGTTGCTGGTTTAGGTAATATATATTGCAACGAGGTATTATTTTTATGTAAAATAAGTCCAACCAGAAGTGTTAAAAAAATTAATCGCGCAGAAATAATAATGATTTTAAAATCTATTAAAAAAATTTTAAAAGAAGCTATTTTCCTAGGAGGGTCTTCTATAAAAAACTTTTCTAATGCAGAAGGTCAAGTTGGGAATTTTCAGCAGAAATTTAATGTTTACGGCAGAGAAGGATTAAGCTGCAGAATGCTAAAATGTTCAGGAACCATAAAAAAAGTCTACACATCTAATCGTTCATCATTTTACTGTCCAAAATGCCAAAAATAATTGAAGTTGACCCTAATGTTTTAAGGGGTTATACACGTTAAAAATATGCCAAACACAGCCTCAGCAATAAGAAGAGTAAGAAGAGTAGTTAAACAGACATCTGTTAACAGGCTTAGAAAAAGCAAGTATAGAGCCGCTATCAAGAAGATGGAAGAGCTAATCAAAAAAGGAGAAAAAGACAAAATAAAAAATTTTTTTCCTATTTTTCAGTCTTTGTTAATGAAAATAACTAAGTCGGGAACTATAAACAAGAAAACGGCGTCAAGAAAAATTTCTAAAATTTCAAAAAGAATTTCAAACTAAATTTTAAAGCGTAACAATTTTAGGTTGTTCAACTTGAGAGATTAATAATTTATATTAGTAACTACATTTAGAAAAAAAAAAACTACATGTAGATATTTAACTTTAAAGTTGTAGAGAAAATTTTATTTCAAAAATTACTTAAGAAAATTTACTCTAATTTTCTTATTCCACATACAACCAAAACCTATTTATTTTTAAATTCTTAAAAATATTTCTTGCAATAATATTTATTAAAAAATAGAACCTATTTTAATATACCTCATGGAAAAAAAATCTATAAAAACTCAAGAAGCATTTTTAAACGAAGAAGAAACAACTTTAATTTGGGACGATGTTAAAAATGCATTTGAAAAAAATTTTGGTGCAGAGGTTTACTCAAGCTGGCTAAAAAACATTACATTATTAAAAGAGTATAATGATTATCTTATTCTAGGAGTTCCAACTAGATTTTTTAGAGATTGGATAGTCTCAAGATATTTAGACAAAATATTATCGCAATTAAAAACTTTTAAAAATAGCATTAATAGAGTTGAGTTTAAAATAACTGATGACCATAAAGTGAATGTCAGTGATATTAATAAAATAGAAGAATTCAGTAAAGTAACAGAAATTAAAGATTCAATATTAAATTACAATAGACTTAACCCTAATTTAAATTTCGATAATTATATATCTGGGTCAAGCAATGAGATTGCACTTTCTTCATCAAAAAAAGTTTGTGAGCAAGTTTCAAGATATAATCCACTTTATATTTATGGTGGAGTAGGTTTAGGTAAAACACATTTATTAAATGCCATAGGTCTAGAATTAGAAAAAAAAACTAATGTAATGTTTATTTCAGCCGAGAGGTTTATGTATCATTTTATCAAGTCGATTAAAAAAAATGACATGGTTAATTTTAAAGATTTCTTTAGAAAGTCGTCAGTTTTTATTATTGATGACATTCAGTTTATACGTGGAAAAGAGGGTTTGCAGGAAGAATTTTTCCACACATTTAATAGTTTGATAGATAAAAGCTCACAAATAATTATTTCCGCAGATCGTGCACCCATGAAGCTTGATAGAGTTCAAGAACGAATTAAATCAAGATTAGCGGGTGGATTAGTTGTCGATATAGATGCCCCTGACTTAGATTTAAAAATAAAAATTATAAATAAACGATTAGAAGATATTCAAGACCAATTTAAAGAAAACAGCAATATAAGTGAAGAAGTTATCAATTTTATAGCCACTGAAAGTAAGACTAATATTAGAGAGTTAATTGGTGTGATAAACAGAATTGTTACGTTTAGCAAAATACACAAGAAGGTTTTATCTATCAGTGACTGTAAAAATATACTTAAAGATGTATTTAACCAAGCAAAAATCATTACTGTAGACAAGATACAAAACACAGTTTCGAATTATTTTAACATCCCCCTCGTAGAGATGCTGTCTCAAAGAAGATCTAGACCATTAGCTAGACCTAGACAGATTGCAATGTATTTGGCAAAGAAATTAACAACAAGGTCGTTACCAGAAATAGGTAGACGTTTTGCTAATAGAGATCACACTACCGTTATACATGCAGTAAAAACAATAACTAGACTTTCTGAAAAAGATGATGAAATGAAAAAAAATATTAATCAGCTCCGTAGCCTCCTACTAGAGGAATAACAAAATGGAATTTTCTATTAAAAGAGATGCACTTTTGAAATCACTTACACTTGCTCAAGGCATTATAGAAAAAAAAAACACCCTTCCCATTTTGTCAAACATATTATTAAATGTAAAAGAGGGTAAATTATCTATAATAGCCACAGACTTAGATTTAGTATTTTATGACGATATTAGTGAAGTCCAGATTAAAACTGAAGGAGCTACAACAACTTCAGCAACAATTTTGTACGATATACTAAGAAAAATATCCGGAAATTCCAATATAAAATTTGAATTAAAAAATGAAAATAAACTAAGTTTGATTACTGAAAATTCGGATTTTAATTTATTATGTTTACCAACTGATAATTTTCCAAACTTTGTAGATGATTTTGAAGATAATGAGATCTCGTTTAATAAATCTAAGCTTCTTGCACTTTTAAATAAAACAAAAATTTCTATTTCAAACGATGATACGAGGCATTATTTAAATGGTATATATTTACATACAACAGAGTCTCAAAATAGAACATACTTAACAGGTGTTGCAACTGACAGCCACAGATTGTCCTCTAGTAGTATTGAGATAGATTCAAATAAAACTTTTCATTCACTAATTTTACCAAAAAAAACGGTTTTTCAATTATGTAATTTATTAACAGACACAAATGAAAAAGTTTTAATAAAAACCACTGATAATAAAGTCCAATTTAAAATTGGAAAGGCGACTTTAGTTTCAAAAGTTATAGATGGAAAATTTCCAGATTACAGGAAAGTAGTACCTGTAGGAAATGATAAAACATTAACAGTCAGTTCAGCAGATTTTATTCAAGCTATAGAAAGAGTTATTACAGTTTCTCTGGATCGTAAAGAAGGAGTAAAATTAGAATTAAACAAAGATAATATTAAATTTTCAGTGAATAGTACCAACTCGGGTGAAGGTAATGAAGTAATAAAATCAAACTTTACTGGAGAAGAAATGAAAATTAGTTTCAATTCTAAATACTTGGTAGATATTGCTTCTGAGGTTGAAGATAAAAATCTAAAAATAAATTTAAAAAATCCTGTTTCGCCTGTCTTAGTTGAAGACATGTCAGACAAAAATAGTTATTACGTTGTAATGCCAATGAAAATCTAATAAACTATTTTCACATCTTTTTTTATTTATTTGCTCTAAAATGATTGATAACATTAGTTAATTTAAGGTCTTCATTTGTGTTCATTTCGTATAAAAAGAAAAAAATGATATAAGTTTCCATCTTTAGATCAATTATAAATGTCGAAAAATTTAGAAAAAATACCATCACAGTCATATAGCGCTGACTCCATTAAAGTTTTAAAAGGTTTAGATGCTGTTAGAAAAAGACCAGGTATGTATATCGGTGATACCGATGATGGATCCGGACTTCATCACATGGTTTTTGAAGTTGTTGATAACGCAATCGATGAAGCGCTAGCGGGACATTGCCAAAATATTTCTGTGGTTATGAATAAAGATAATTCTATCACAGTTGAAGATGACGGCAGAGGACTACCGGTTGATATGCATAAGGGAGAAAAAATGTCAGCAGCCGAAGTAATTATGACACAATTACACGCTGGTGGTAAATTTGATCATGACTCATACAAAGTTTCAGGTGGTTTACATGGAGTAGGTGTTTCAGTAGTTAATGCTCTTTCCGAAAGACTAGAATTAAATATTTTTAGAAATGGTAAAGAATATTCAATGATTTTTAATAGTGGAAATTCTTTAAAACCTTTAAAAGAAACAGGCAAAACAAAAAAAAAAGGCACAAAAATAACTTTTTTGCCATCAAAAGAAATCTTTACATCAACAAAATTTAGTTCGACAATTTTACAAAAAAGAATGCGTGAACTTGCTTTTCTAAATAAAGGTATAAGTATTATCTTGACAGATAGTACCACTGCTAAATCTAAAGAATATATTAACAGATATGAGGGGGGTATTGTAGAGTTTGTCAAATACATTAATCAAAAGAAACCTCAATTAATTAATAAAAACGAAATTGCAATATTTAAAAAACCAATATTTGTGACAGCCGAAAAAAATATGGTAGTAGTTGAATGTTCTTTTGAATGGAACGCAGGATACTCAGAAGATGTTTTAGCATTCACTAATAATATTCATCAAAAAGATGGAGGCACACATCTTCTTGGTTTTAGGAGCGCATTAACAAGAGTAATTAACAAATATGCAAATAATAAAAATTTGGGTAAAAAAAACAAAGTTACTATTTCAGGAGATGATATTAAAGAAGGTCTAGTAGCAGTGTTATCCATTAAAATGCCTGACCCGAAATTTTCTTCTCAAACAAAAGATAAGCTTGTTTCTTCAGAAATAAGATTAATTGTTGAGAGTGTAATAAACGAAAGAGTAGCGACGTGGTTTGATCAAAACCCGTCCGTCACAAAGAATATTTTAGAAAAAATTTTACAAGCAGCAATTGCCAGAGATGTTGCAAGAAAAGCACGAGATAGCGTTAGAAGAAAAGGCACATTTGAATTATCAGGACTGCCCGGTAAACTTGCTGACTGCCAAATTTCAAAAAGAGACGGTACCGAGCTGTATATAGTCGAGGGAGATTCTGCAGGCGGTTCTGCTAAACAAGGAAGATCAAGAAAATACCAAGCTGTGTTGCCCTTAAGAGGAAAAATATTAAACACCTATGTAAACAATAAAATTAAGCCTAATGGAATTAGCAACGACTACGCAACAAAAGTACTTGCAAAAATGATGTCATCTAATGAAGTTGTTACTTTAATTAACGCGCTAGGAACGGGTTCTAAAGATTTTAATATAGAAAACTTAAGATATGACAAGATTATAATCATGACAGATGCCGATGTAGACGGATCACACATTAGAACATTATTGCTCACGTTCTTTAATAACTATCCATTTAATAAACTAATAGAAAATGGTCATTTATATTTAGCACAGCCACCTTTGTTTAAAGTAACTAAAGGAACAAAAAGTGCTTACATTAAAGATGAGAAAAGCTTGGAAGAGTATATTTTTAAAATATCTGAAAAAAGTGGTAAAAAAATGAAAACAGGATCTACAGAATTTAACAAATTTATGGAAGAACAAAGACAAAAACTATCCATACAAAGATTCAAGGGTTTAGGAGAAATGAACCCCGAAGAACTTTGGCAGACCACTTTAAATCCTGAAAATAGAACTTTACTACGTGTTCAGTACTCAAAGATAACAAAAGAAAAATCTAAAGATGATCAAAAAATTATTGATATTTTGATGGGAGACGATGTCGCTCCTAGAAAAGAATTTATTACTAGCAATGCTTTAGAAGTAACTAATTTAGATATTTAGTTTTAAAATGAATTTTTCTACTCTATTCAGATTAGAAGAAAATCTTCACTTAGATAAAAAAACTTTAGTAAATTTAAGATGGATTGCTATTACTGGTCAAATAATTGCAATTAATTTTGTTTATTTTTTTTTAAATTTAGATCTTCCTATAGTTGAAACACATATTATTATATTAATAGGTTTTATAACAAATATAGTTCTGCAATTTAAAATTCAAACAAATCAGTTAAAAGATTTAAATTCAGCTCTATTCCTTGTTTATGATTTATTCCAGTTAAGCGTCTTGTTATATCTAACCGGAGGAATTTTTAATCCATTTTCATTACTTATAATTGTTCCTACTATAGTTTCTTCAACATTTTTAAGCATGGGGACAACAATAATTCTTGGAACTTTAACCACAGGTTTATTATTCTTTTTGAAGACATATCACAAGATACTTCCAGGTTCAGATATTTATAATTTTAACTTTCCAGAATATTATTTAGCTGGTGCTCTAGTTTCTATAATTATTGGATTAGTTTTTTTAAGTTATTTTGGAATAAAATTTTCAGGTGAAACAAAAAAAAGGTCAGAAGCATTAGACAAACTTCAACAGGTAATGGCAAAAGAGTATGAAATAGACTCACTTGGCGGACAAGCGGCAGCTGCAGCTCATTCCTTAGGTACGCCACTTGCTACAATTTCAGTTGTGGCTAAAGAGCTTAAAAAAGAAATTGGAGACAGGTCAAATCATTCAAAAGATTTGGACTTATTAATAAGCCAAGCTAAGAGATGTAGTGAAATCTTAAAACAAATTTCAAAAAAAGAAATCATTGATGACCAATTTATTAATTTAATAAAAGTGGAAGATCTTTTAGAGGAAATTATTATTTCATTTAAGGAAAACACAGATAAGAAAATTACTTTATTTGAAAATGAAGATAAAAATAAGATAAACATAAAAAGATCACCAGAAATTGTTTATGGGTTAAGAAATTTTATTGGAAATGCTATTAAATTTGCAGACAAAGAAATAATTATAAAATTAACAAGTGATGATGAAACACTTAAATTATCAATTAATGATGACGGACCAGGTTTTGCAGAAGATATTATAAAGTTTATTGGTGAACCATATTTAAAATCAAAATCAAAAAAAATAAATAATAAAGCTGGTCTTGGATTAGGTATTTTTCTAGGCAAAACACTTCTAGAAAGAAAAAACGGACGATTAAATTTTTCCAATAAAGAAGAGCTAAAAGGTGCTTTAGTTAAGATATCTTGGAATATATTAGATATTAAAAATTAACTTAAGCTAGGCTTTTGTTGTGGCATGCAATAAATAGCACCGAAACCCATACTATCGCTTGAATTCGAAAGTATAAGAAAGAATTTTATAAGCTAATTTTGCCACCAAGAAATTATAAGAGTTAAAACCTTTAATTGGTGATAATTCATTAATATCAGCGCCAACAATATTTGAATTTTTTGCAGCAATTTTAATAATATTTAAAGTCTCATCCCATAGTAATCCGCCTGGTTCAGGAGTTCCTGTTGCCGGCATAATACTTGAATCTAACCCATCGACATCAAACGTTAGATAAACAGTTTTATCTTTTATCATTTTTTTAAATTTTTTTAAGTCCCACTTTAATTTGTCTTTAGCCCAAAAAATATTAATTCTTGCTTTGTTTTGTTTTAAAAAAGGTATTTCACTTTTAGATATATTTCTAATGCCAAAAGAGATAATAGACACATTTTTATAATCCAGACACCTTTTGATAGCTGATGCGTGTGAAAATTTTTCACCATTATAACTTTCTCTTAAATCTGCATGTGCATCAAAGTGTAATAAGCAAATTTTTTTATGTTTTTTTACAAATGGGGCAATACATCCAGGAGTAATTGAGTGCTCTCCACCAAAAGTAATAGGGAAAAGCTTTTTATTCAAAATTTCCTCGTTTATACCTGACATTTTTTTTAGAGCTTTTTTAATATCTTTATCAATCTTGAATGGCTTTAACGTTTTAATTCCAATCTTTTTATACGGTTCACAATGCAACTCCTCATCATATAATTCAACTTGATGAGAGGCTTTAATAATTTCTTTAGGTCCATTTCTGGTACCACTACCGTAGCTAACTGTTTTTTCAAGTCCAAAAGGAACAACAACCACCTTTTCTTTAAAGTTCACCTTATTGTCAATTCCTAGAAAGCCATTTTTATTTGAAAGATATTTCATTTTTAAATATTTTTATTTAAATATTTTTGAAAATTTTTTTTTATCTCTATTTTTCCAATGTTCACGATGATATGCATCACTTGCAATTAGAGGTAATACACTTGTTGCTTCAGCAAATACCATTTGTTCTTTTGTTACATCAACTTTACCCCATGAACTTGCTTCTTTTAATGTGGAACTACTACAAGCTCCATCACGAGTATCAGCAACAGTAATTTGAATAGCATATTTATGCATATCGACTTTTTTCCCCAGTAATTCCGCACATACAACGGTGTCTTGAACAAAATTCTTTGGAACACCGCCTCCAATCATTAATAAACCAGATTGTTTAGATTGTAATTTAACTTCAGTTAACTCTCTAAACTCACGAACAGAGTCTATAGTCATATGTTTTTTTGGATTTTGCTCTTGATGCATTACTAAGCCAAAACCTGCTGAACTGTCAGTAAAAGCTGGACAAAAAATTGGAACATCGTTGTCATAAGCAGTTTCAATCAATGAACCTTTCTTTTTTGCATTAGTCTTCAAGTATTTACCAAGTTCCTTAATAAATTCTCTAGATGTATAAGATCGTGGTTCTAAGGTATTAGCTATTTCACATATGACTTTATCACATGCCTGAAGCTCCTCTTCATTAATGTAAGTATCGTAAATTCTATCAATATAGTTGTTTCTTAGAACAGCATCATCTTGAAACTGGGAGCCTTGGTAGTGTTTGAAACCTAAAGCTTCAAAAAAATCCATATCAATTATAGAAGCGCCAGTAGCAACAATAGCATCAATCATGTTATTTTTTACTAGTTCTGCATATAAATTCATACATCCACCTGCTGATGTAGATCCAGCTAATGTTAAGAAAATAGAGCAATCTTTATCAGCTAGCATTTCATTATAAATAACAGCAGCTCTAGCTGTATCCCTAGACGTGAATGACATTTTCCCCATCCCTTCAATGATTTTTCTAGCATCGAATGATTTAATATCAATATGCTCTACAGTATTACTAAGAAGAGATTTTTTATTATGTCCTATATTATTAGGATTATTTTTTTTATCCATTAAGCAACCATGTACTTAACTTTACTCGAAGTTTCATACAAACTCATGATTGGTCGATCTGCTGTTTCAAATATTTCATCAGAGTAGAAGCCATTAAATTTAGTTCTAAAAGTTAATCCATAAGCACCTAACTGTCCTAGTTCAATATAATCTCCTTCTTTAATATTGTTAGGTAACATAAAAGGTCCTTTCATATAATCCATGCTATCACAGGTTGGCCCAAAAAAATTAAACGCAGTCAATTTTTTAGATTGAATTCTTCCATTTAAAATCATTCTAGATGGCAAAATGAAATTTGGAACACCAGCATCAAATAAAGTGCCATATGTTCCATCATTAATATAAAGTTTTTGTTTTTTTCTAAGGTTAACCTTAACTATAGTTGAACCACTTTCAGCAACTATTGCTCTCCCAGGTTCACAAATTAATTGAGGTGTGATTGGTAAATTAAGTTTTGCAATAGAATTCTTTATTTCATTTAAATAATTTTCAAGAGGTTCAGGATTTAAGTCTGGATAGACAGAAGGAAAACCACCACCCACATTTATAATATCAGGTATAATTTTAGTTTTCTTAATTATATTTCCAACCTCACTAATTGCTTTGGAAAAAGAAATTTTATGCATACATTGAGAACCTACATGAAAGCTAATTCCAATTTTTTTTGCATGTTCTTTACATAATCTAACTAATCCTAACGCCTCACCCGCATATGCTCCAAATTTTTTTGATAAATCAATTTCAGCATGTTCATTGGAAATAGAAATCCTTATATAAAGAGTCAAATCTTTTGCGTGATTTGTTGCTTCAAGAATTTTTATTAATTCATCTTTAGTGTCTAATGCAAAATCTTTAATTCCTAAATTATAGTAAGCTTCCGAAATATTATTTCTACTTTTTACTGTATGCATAAAATAAATATGTGCATCAGGTTTTAAATTTCTTATTAATTGAATTTCATCTATTGAAGCAGCATCAAAATTTTCTATACCGTTGCTAATAATATGCTTCAAAACTTCTTTGTTTGGATTAGTTTTTACTGCGTATAGTACTTTTCCAGGAAAATTATTTTTGAAAAATTGAGTTGAAGTTGTAATCGACTTTGGGCGTATACAATACACCGGATAGTCAGGCTTTAACGTGTTAACTAATTTGTTAACGTCTGTAAATTTTCGCATCTCATGTGTTCCTTTTTATGTTTACACAGCAGGTTTTTAAAAAATTTTATAAAAAAACCTAATAAATCGTTATTTAGTGTTTTTTTAATTAATGTAAAGAAAATAATACAATAATTTTAGTTGATAATTTTGAGTTCATCACCATATTAGTTAAAGAATGAGAAATACAACTCCAACACCAGCAGCATTAAAAATTTCAGATTTCGAAGACAAATCTCTTTTGATACTTGATGATGATGAGCCATTTAGAAGTAGGCTAGCTAGAGCCATGGATAAAAAAGGGTTTAAAGTAACAGAAGCTAAAAGTGTTGATGAAGGCCTTGGAATAGCCAATAAAACACCAACTAACTTTGCTGTAATTGATCTTAGGCTTGAGGATGGCAGTGGTTTGGAAGTAGTAAAAGCTTTACACAAATCTAAAAAAGAAAGCAGAATAGTCATGTTAACGGGGTACGGAAATCTTCCTACAGCAGTAGCAGCCGTAAAGGCTGGTGCTATAGATTATATCGCCAAACCTGTAGATGCAGACGATGTAGAAGCTGCTTTGCTTGCATCACCTGAATCGAAAGCTAAACCGCCTGAAAACCCAATGTCAGCTGATAGAGTTAAATGGGAACATATTCATCGAGTATTCGAATTATGTAATAGAAATGTCTCAGAGACTGCCAGAAGGCTTAAAATGCATAGACGAACACTACAACGTATTCTTTCAAAACGTTCGCCCAGATAATTATTGTAGATATTGATTGAGTTTTTTTATCTTAGGCAAGCTAATTAAAATTATTAAAACCTTAAAAAGTTCGGCTAATAAAAATGGCTGAACACCCAATTGAAATAAAGGTTTTTCCCACCCAATTAAATTCCCTAACCATAAAATTCCTAAAATATAAATAAAACTAACCGAAAATGAAAGTTGTAAAAATTTTATGAATAGGTTTTTACTAAAATTAAAAGACCCTGCAAAATAAACAGTAAAAAGAAATCCAAATAAATAACCCATTGTTGGACCAGTAAAATAAACTATCCCAACACCTTTTTCTGGTGAGCCTGAAAAAACAGGTAAGCCAATAATTCCTTCAAATAAGTAAAGGACTACAGTAGCAACTCCTAGTTTCCATCCGAGAGCTATTCCTAAAAATAGAATCACTAAAGTTTGCATTGTCATAGGTACAGGATAAAAAGGAATTTTTACTTTTGAAGAAATTGCCAAGAGAACTGTACCCATTAATACCACAAATACATTTCTTAATATTTTAGAATGTTTAATTTCTTTAATTAGTTCCATATTCACATACTTACTTTTTTTTAAACTAAAATCTAGTTATTTGTTAGTTGAACAAATACATCTTCTAAATCACCATCTTCTGTAGCTATATCGAGAATTTCAATGTTTTTTTTTTTTAAAACATTTACTATATCGTCAAACTTAAAAGAGTTTTTTTCGTATATGACAGTTATTGTATTGTTATCCTTAGAAATAAACTGAACACCAGGTAAAGCTAAATTTTTTACATCATTTGTATGCGAGATTTTAAAGATAATTTTTTTAGTTTGAATACTATCTATTAATTTTTGAGTTGTGTCTAAAGCAACTAGATTTCCTTTGTCAATAATTGCTATACGGTCACACATTTCTTGAGCTTCAAAAAGATAATGGGTAGTTAAAATAATTGTTACTCCTTCTTTGTTTAGAGCCCTAACATTTTCCCAAAGATTTTTTCTTAATTCTACATCAACACCTGCGGTTGGTTCATCTAAAACAAGCACCGGTGGTTGGTGTACCATCGCTTTTGCAATCAACAGTCTTCTTTTCATTCCTCCAGATAAGCTTCTTGAATATGAGTCTGCTTGTTTTTCCAAAGCAACCATTTTGAGGATAATATCTGTAATTCTATTTTTTTTAGGCACCCCGTATAAACCTGCCTGCAACTCTAATAATTTTCTTGGACTAAAAAATGCATCTAGATTTATTTCTTGAGGAACTATCCCAATCGAAGCTCTTACTTGTCTTGGATTTAAATCAAGATCAAAACCCCAAACGTTCACTTTTCCTTCTGTCTTTAATACTGTTCCTGCAAGAATACTCAAAAAAGTAGTTTTACCTGCTCCATTTGGTCCTAATAAGCCAAATATCTCACCTTGTCTAACTTCAAAGCTTAGACCGTTAAGAGCTTTTTCTTGTGGACTGTCTGATTTATTTTTTGAATAAATTTTAGTTAACTTTTCAACACTTAAAGCAATTTTATTCATAGTTTATTTGAGTATACCACGAAAAAAATAAGGTATTATATATTAAATATATGACTGCATTAAAAAAGACCGATCATTTTTATTTGATTGACGGGTCTGGATATATCTTTAGAGCCTATTATGCTTTACCACCACTTTCAAGAAAAAGTGATGGACTACCAACAGGAGCAGTCAGTGGTTTTTGTTCTATGCTTTTTAAATTATTAGAAGATTCTAGATCCGACGATTCAGTTCATAAGCCAACACACTTTGCTGTGATCTTTGATTCAGCGAAAAAAAATTTTAGAAATGATATATACACTGAGTATAAAGCTAATCGCTCTGAAACACCTGAGGATTTAGCGCCACAATTTGAATATATCAGAAAAGCTGTAAAAGCATTTAGCTTACCTTCAATAGAATTAATTAATTATGAAGCAGACGATCTTATAGCAACCTATGCAAAACAGATTGTAGATGCTGGAGCTAAAGTGACCGTTATTTCTTCAGACAAAGACCTAATGCAATTAGTTTCTGAAAAAATACGACTATACGATCCAATGAAAAATAAAGTTTTAGGAGAAAATGAAGTATTTGAAAAATTTGGCGTAAAACCCAATCAGGTAATTGACGTTCAATCCTTAGCGGGAGATTCGTCGGATAATATACCTGGTGTTCCTGGAATTGGAGTAAAAACAGCTGCCGAACTTATTAATAAATATAAAACCCTAGATGTCCTGCTAAAAAATATTAATGAAATTCCGCAAAACAAAAGAAGAGAAACTCTTTTAATGAATAAAGATAAAGCAATACTTAGTAAAAAATTAGTTACCTTAAAAGAAGACGT
>Ga0307986_10000700_pt1 | contig 24475 bp, 24 predicted proteins | sample EllFjometageno82_FD_203170 | JGI IMG/M metagenome (GOLD analysis project Ga0307986, IMG submission 203170) | Marine microbial communities from Ellis Fjord, Antarctic Ocean - #82 | ecosystem: Environmental > Aquatic > Marine > Unclassified | place: Southern Ocean | collected 2014-10-09 | reverse complement strand
CAATGAAGCTTATGGTGAAATCAAAAGATTTGAACTAATTCTTAAAACCATTCCCCTTAAAGTTAAATCAATCCTCCCTGCAGAAAAATATATTAATGATGCTAATAACCCTCCAGAAGTTACTGTGGAGTTTTTTGAAGATATCAAAAATATCAAATTGTTAAATTGTTATTCAAATGAATTAAACAAATGGAAAAAATCTGAAATTGTCCATTTAGATAATTTTAAAATTAAAATTAATTTAATTGGTAAATTTACTACTGAAAGAGGTAGAATTAACTGTTCGCTAAGAGAGTCTGATGGGTCGTGGCGTTGGCTTGGCATGCAATTTGTCGTGGCTAAACTTTAAACTAAAGCTTTAATTGATTGCTATCTTTAAAGTCATCTATTGTTACTGTTTCTAGCTCATCTAAATCGTTCTGCTTAATAATTTGTTCTAATATTTTCGTATACTCTTTTCCAGTTTGAGCATAATTTTCAAGCTCATGGATCAGTTCTATCCCCGCCAATTTTTTGTTTTGTTTTCTTAAATTGGCTCTTTTTACCCTAAAACTTTTGTAGCCTCGATGAGTATTTAAATTAATTATATAAGCTTTTACTGATGCTCTCAATAAAGGAAACTTAAGAATTTTATGGTTTTGATCTTTAGTTTTTTCTAATGGTTCAATACCGTCACCATTCCAGGTCCACTGTCCATATATGGCATTTCCTTCAAGTGCAAATCTTGAAGTTCCCCAACCACTTTCTTTTGCTGCTTGAGCCAAAGCGATTGATGTTGGAATAATATCAATTTTTTCTATTAGCTCGTTAATGTTTCTATCTGAAACTTTATACGCTTTATATTTTTTATTTAGCCATTTTTTTCTTTCTTCTGATTCATTACCTTTTATTATTTTCAGCAGATATTCTCTATCTTCTTTAATTTTTTCATTTTCGGCAACAACTAGGGGTAATAATATTTGTAAAAAGGTTTCCTTTTTTTCTTTAACACTTTTAATAGTATCTAAATCCTTAGGCAATCTTGTGAAATATATTGGTTTAACTTTTTTTTTATTTCTTACGTTATCTAAATCATATTCTAAGTCTTCGAATAAGTTTAGCACTGTCTGTGTGTTTAAATTATAATCATTGTCTGAGGATAAAGTTTTTTTATTCTTCGGCTGTTTTGCCAAAACTTTAGAATTGTTTTTTATATTATCTTGATTTTTTACGTTATTTTTTTTTTTTGACTTTTCGTCATTTATTTTTTTATCAGATTTAATTTCAAGAGATATTTTTAATGAATCTACATCTGTTATAATTCCTTTTATGTAAAATCCAGAAAAAATTAAGATTACTACAAGTGAAGCATAGGCTGTCGCAGAAAAAATATTTTTTACAATCTTATCTTTAACTTTAAAATAATATATATCGTTTAAGCTATCGATTATTGTTTTTGATAAAATCTTAAAAAAATTAGCAATATTAGAAACTATAAACTTTATATAGTTAGCGGCATTAAAGGCTATAATTTTAAAATAATTAACAAGAGCGTTAGTAAATTTTTTTGTATATTTTCTTGTAATAATTTTAATAGATAATTTTTTTATTATCCCGTTATAGAAATTTTTATAGAAAATTTTAATACTTAATTTGATAGAAAATGTTTTTTTTAATAAATCATAAAAGGGATTGAATACTTCGTTTATAAATTTATGAGAGACGTACCCTCTTCTTGATGGTATCGGTACGTTATTTTTTAAAAGTATAATCTCTATGTCGTAAGTAGTGTGTTTTAAGTTTTGATCAAAAACTTTATCTATCTTATAAATTCTCGCTAGTTCTATTAATTTTTGTCTATAGCTTACAACTTTTACCATTTTAAATAGCCTCTACTGATTTTACTTCTTCTACGTAGTGACAAAGTAGATTTTGAACCCCTTGCTTTAAGGTCATAAGCGAACTTGGACAGCCTGAACAACTTCCTTGCAGTTCGACATGTACAACTCCATCTTTAAAGGACTTAAACTTAATGTCCCCTCCGTCTTTTGCAACTGCTGGTCTTATTTTAGTGTCCAAAATTTTTATTATTCTATCTTCTACTTCTCCTAGATTTTGTTTGTCACTGTCTGTATTATTTTTTTTATTAAGTATTGGTTTGTCATTTTTCTCAAAATAATCATTCATGTGAGAAATAACGGTTGGCTTTAATACGTCCCAAGAAATTTCTTCATTTTTTTTAACGGATAAAAAGTTGTCAGCTAACAATACAAGTTCTACCCCTTTTAAGTTTAACAAATTTCTTACAAACTGATTTTCGATTTTATTAAAATCTTTTTTTTGAAATTCTTCAGTTCCTATTGTCGAAATTACTTTTTCAGACAAAAATTTTAGCGAGTTTGGGTTTGGTGTTAGTTCTGTTATAATCATTAAGTGTTTATATCATCTTTAATTAAAAAAAGCCTACAGCATTTCGTATCTCTTTGAGGTTGTACTCTGCTAAATTTCTAGCTTTTTCTGTACCTTGTTTGAGAACTTTCTCTAAATGATTCTTGTCATTGAGTAGCTCTCTTATTTTTTTTCCTACCGGACAAATTACTTCAACTAAAATTTCTGATAATTTATTTTTTAAATATGAATATTCTTTTCCTTTTAGATCGTTTAGAGATTGTTCTAAAGAATTGCCTACTAAATCAGAGTATATATTAATCAAGTTAAGAGCTTCGTGTTTTTTTTCTAAATCTTTTAGGTTATCTGGTATCGGAGAAGAGTCTGACTTAGCTTTTTTTATTTTCTTTATAATATCATCTGCTGAATCTTTTAAGTTGATTCTAGAATACTCGGACTCATCCGACTTGCTCATTTTTTTTGTTCCATCTCTTAGGCTCATAACTCTTGATATATTTTTCTGTATCAATGGTTCAGGTAATGGAAATACATCTTTTTTGAAATCATTATTAAATTTTTGTGCAATATCTCTACAAAGTTCTAAATGTTGCTTTTGATCTGCTCCTACTGGAACATGTGTGGCTTTATACAAGAGAATATCTGCTGCCATTAAATTTGGATAAATATAAAGACCCACACTCGCCTTTTCTTTGTCATTGCCTGCTTTGTCTTTAAACTGAGTCATTCTGTTCAGCCAACCAACACGAGATACACAGTTCAAAATCCAGGCAAGCTCTGCGTGTCCGCTAACTGCTGATTGATTAAAAATAATACTTTTTTTGTTATCTAAACCAGTTGCGAGAAAGCCAGCAGTGGTTTCTAGAATATTATTTTTTAGTTCTTTTGGATCTTGAAAAACAGTAATTGCATGTAGATCCACAACACAATAAATACATTCTGTTTTTTCCTGTAGCGCTACAAAGTTTTTTAGGGCACCTAGATAGTTGCCAAGATGTAAATTACCAGTTGGTTGAACTCCCGAAAAAACTAATTTATTTTTGTCCATAATTTAATTTGTTTTAAAATTTTTTAATTTAAAGACTCCTAGCAAACGAGCTGATAACAAATATATCGTAGCGGCAAAGCCTACAACCATTATAAGATAAAATGACTTATAATAATTAGTATAAATAAGCTTATCCTCAAAAAAATTAATAAAAAAATAGAGCCCTAGGCTCATTATAGCCACAGAAATAACTATTTTGACAAAGTTGATATTAAAAATAGATCTTAAATTGAAATACTTAAGTTTTAATAATAAAATTAAGTAAACTATAACAGCACACCAAGTAGCAACGGATGTTGCGATCGGAATAATAATAAAACCTAATTCTTTGAAATAAAAAATAGATATTAGAATATTCAAGGAAACACTAAAAACTGAAATGTAAAATGGAATTTTAGTGTTGTCTCTTGCAAAGAAAAAGTTGGTGAGGACTTTGATTAAAGCAAATGCAGGAACACCGTATCCAAAATATTTTAATGCTTGTGCTGTTAAGATAACATCTTTTTCCAAAAATGATCCATACCCAAACAATGCACTAGTAATTTGCTGTGAAGCAATGATTAAACCAAGACACGCAGGTATAGACAAAAGCAAACACAGCTCAACAGATTTGTTTTGTATACTCATTGCTTCAGAAATATTTCCTAATTTAATTTTTTTAGATAATTCTGGTAACGCTACTGTACCAATAGCTATTCCAGCTATAGCAAGATTAATTTGATAAATTCTATCTGCATAATATAAATAAGAAACTGCACTGGCTTCAAAAGAAGCAATAATTGTGCCTACTAAAATGTTTATCTGTGTGACGCCTGATGAAAATATACTTGGTAACAATTTCTTCAAAAAAAATCTGACTTTGGAGTCAATCTTAATTTTAAAATCAATAGTTGGCTTGTAGTAATGCTTAGTAAAAAATATTAAAAAAATTAACTGAAATAGGCCTGCTAACGAAACTGCGTAGGAAAGGTTAAACTCAAAGTTAAGTTTAAAAAAATAAGAAATAAATAAACTTAAGATTAAAAAAATATTTAATATAATTGGGGCTGCAGCAGCGGCGGCAAATTTATTATTAGTATTTAGTATTCCCGAAAAAAAAGAGGACAAACTCACAAAAAATAGGAATGGAAAAGTAATTCTTGCTAGATCAACCGCTAAATCAAATTTTTCCACATTTTCATAAAAACCTGGAGCTATTAAATAAACTATTGCTGGGGTAAAAATTTCTACTAAAAAAATAAGTCCTAATAAAACTATTATTAATAAGCTTAAGATCTGATCTGCAAATTTTTTTCCTTCACTCTTACTAATTGAATTTGCTTCAGTGTAGCTCGGAATGAAAGCTGCATTAAAAACTCCTTCTGCAAAAAGTCGTCTAAATGTATTAGGAAGCCTAAAAGCTACAAAAAATGCATCAGCATATATAGATGCACCTAAAAAGGTTGCTATTAATATATCTCTAAAGTATCCAAGCACCCTACTAATCAAAGTGTAAAAACTGAAAACAGTAGCTGAAGATAATAAGTTCATATGGTTTACTATTAAAAAATCAAATTATTGATGATTTTACTTATTTTATATTACATACTAAATTTTAATGACAAAAAAATCTAAAATTGACCATTACTCAGATAAAGAAGCTTTAGACTTTCATACACAAGGTAAGTCAGGCAAAATTGAGATAAATTCATCCAAACCTCTGACAACAAAAAGAGACTTATCATTAGCTTATTCTCCAGGCGTAGCTGTACCAGTTAAGAAAATAGCGGAAAATCCTGAAGCGGCCTACGATTACACAAGTAAAGGAAATTTAGTTGCCGTAATTAGCAATGGATCAGCAATTTTAGGTCTTGGAAATCTTGGTGCACTAGCTTCAAAACCTGTGATGGAAGGAAAATCCGTTTTATTTAAAAGATTTGCAGATATAGATTCGATAGACATAGAAGTTGATAGTTCTGATACTGATGAAATTATTAATACTATTAAAAATATTGGTAACACATTTGGTGGCATCAACTTGGAAGATATTGCAGCACCTGATTGTTTTATCATAGAGCAAAAACTAAAAGAACTTTTAGACATTCCTGTTTTTCATGATGACCAACATGGAACGGCAATAATTACAACAGCTGCTCTTATTAATGCCTTAGATATTTCAAAAAAAAAAATTCATGAGGTAAAAGTTGTTGTAAATGGTGCGGGTGCTTCAGCAATTGCTTGTACAAATTTATTTAAACTTTCTGGGGTAAGAAATGAGAATGTGGTTATGTGTGACAGATCGGGAGTAATTTACAAAGGTAGAAAAAATGTTGATCAATTTAAATCGGCACATGCCAATGAAACAAAATTAAGAACACTTGCTGAAGCAATAAATGGTGCTGATGTCTTTTTAGGTCTGTCTGCTAAAGATATGCTTACAAAAGATATGGTAAAATCAATGGCAAAAAATCCAATTATCTTTGCATGCGCAAATCCTGATCCGGAAATAAAACCTGAACTAGTGGAGGAAGTAAGATCTGATGCCATTGTCGCAACAGGTAGGTCTGATTACCCAAACCAAGTTAATAACCTTATTGGTTTTCCTTATATTTTTAGAGGAGCATTAGATGTTAGGGCAAAAGAGATTAACGAAGAAATGAAAGTAGCTGCAGCAAAAGCAATTGCTCAGCTGGCAAGGGAAGAAGTGCCAGACGAAGTAATAGCAGCATACGGTGGAGAACGACCAAGATATGGAAAAGAATATATTATTCCCTCAACTTTTGACCCAAGATTGATTAGCGTTATACCTGCTGCAGTAGCTGAAGCAGCTATGAAGTCTGGCGTTGCAAGAATAAAAATTAATGATTTAGAAAAATACAAAGAAGATTTATCTAGAAGGCTTGATCCTTCAATGAATATTATGCAAGGCATAAATGCTCAAATTAAAAAATCTCAAAAAAGGGTTGTTTTTGCAGAGGGAGAAGATCCTAGTATTTTAAAAGCTGCTGTTGCATTTAAAAATAGCAAATTGGGAATACCAATCTTAATTGGAAAAGAGGAAAAAATTAAAGAACAACTGAGAAGCATAGGATTAGATGAAAATTTTAAAATAGAAATAGTAAGCTCCAAAAATACTGAACAACGAAAAAAATATACCAAACATTTATATAATAAACTTCAAAGAAGTGGGATGTTAGAAAGAGAATGTGACCATCTTGTAAGAAATGATAGGGTTACTTGGGGTTCATGTATGTTAGCCTGTGGTGATGCAGATGCAATGGTTACGGGAGGTACTAGACATCACGCTGCTACTATAGAAAAATTAAATAAAGTGGTAGAGTCCAGACCTGGAGAAATAATTTTTGGGCTAACCATGTTAGTCTCAAAAGGTCGAACTGTCTTTGTAGCAGATACTAATGTGCACGATAATCCAACTGCTGAACAGCTCGTTGAAATAGCTATTTCAAGTACTAGAGTAGCTAGGTTATTTGGGTTTGATCCCAAAGTAGCTTTTCTATCTCACTCAACTTTTGGTAAACCAGCAACGGTGAGAACAAAACATGTCCGAGAAGCAATAGAATTAATGAAAACAAAGAAGATAGATTTTGATTATGATGGAGAAATGCAGCCTGATGTCGCTTTAGATCCGTCCTATAAAGCATCATATCCTTTTTCTAAAATTGTTGGCAATGCAAATATTTTGATAATGCCTGCTCTACATAGTGCTTCTATAACAGTTAAATTAATGAAAACCTTTGGAGGTGCCAAACTAATTGGACCATTATTAATTGGACTTGGTCTTCCAATTGAGATTGCACCCTTGAGGTCCTCCCCATCTGACATTTTAAACCTTGCTTCTATTGCTGCTTATTCATCGGAAGTAATTGATTATAAAAGTTAAATTTTATTTCTACTAAGTTCAGAAACTAAATAAATTGTAGGTATAACCAAATCAACATCATATATTTTTTTTGCTTCTTTTATGACTTCTTTTTTTTCATTGTCATCGTCAGCAATACCAAAAATATAAATTTTTTTGTTAATAGTTTCTAAGGTATAGTTCCTTGATTTTATTAATTGATTAAAAATTAAAGAAGTTCTCAGTTGTGAGGTTATTAAAATATCTTTTGCTGTGCTCTTAAAGTTAGATTGACCTTTAATAGTTATGGCATTTTTAACTGATCTTACACCTTTTGTTTCCCATGCTATTTTTGTTACCTTAATTTTTTCCTCTGGCTCATTTACTTTCCCTGTTAAAAATATTCTTCCATCTAAAATTTCAACTTGTATGGATAAAAAATACTTTTTCTCTGTAAGTGTTAATCTTGCAACTAAGTTTTTTTGCATGATCGTATCATCAATTTGCATGCCCACAGTTCTTGGATCAAATCCTATGCTTACGCCTCTCCCAAAAGTAGAAATGCCTGTCCTACTACAACTAGCAATAATCAAGAATAAAAGGATAAAACTAACTATTTTTTTCATTATTTTTTATTTTTAGACAAACTTCATATATTTTTTTTTTTGATACTTTTTCTTTTTTTGATATTAACTCAACAACATCTTTTAAACTATATTTTTTAAGATACTTTCTAGCTTGATCCTCAATGTTTACATCTGACTCTAGGTCATTATTACGATAGTTTTTTGAAATTACAATAGTTAGTTCACCTTTAGGAACTGTCTTGAAAGGTTTTATTATGTTTATTTTATCTCTGTAAAAAGTTTCGTGTAATTTTGTAATTTCTCTGGCAATAAGAATATCTCTACCGGCGAAGATTTCTTTAAAAAATTTTAAATAAAAATTTATTTTTATACCTGGAACAAAAAAAACTAGAGAAAATTCTAAGCTTTTAAGGCTATTCAAGATCTTAATAACTTTATTTTCGGTTTTTGGCAAAAAACCATAAAAAAGAAATTTATCATCAAAGCCTGAAATACTTGTTGCTGCTATGATTGATGAGGGGCCTGGTATGGGGAAAATTTTAACTTCTCTTTCTATGCAAGCTTTAACCAATAAGAGTCCTGGGTCTGAGATTGTGGGTGTTCCAGCGTCAGAAATTAAGGATAAAATTTTTCCTTCACCTAAATATTCTATGATCTTTTGTAGCTCTTTTTGTTCATTAAACTTATGATACGAAATTAATTTTTTTTTTATCTTATAGTGATTTAGTAATTTTAAAGATCTACGTGTATCTTCACATAATATTATGTCTGATTTTTTTAGTACCTCTAAAGACCTTAATGTTATATCATCCAAATTCCCTATGGGTGTTGATACAATATATAGTCCTGGCTTAAATTCGTTCATAAAATGATTAAAAGTATTATTACATTTTTATCTTACATATTCATATTGTTTAACTGCAACTTAACTGCGGATGAATATGACGGAAAACTTAGAGTAGGGTTGCTGGCTCCTTTTTCGGGTGAATATAGAAATTTAGGCGAGTCGCTGTTGCTGTCAGCTCAACTTGCTCTTGATGAAATAGATGATGAAAATGTTATCATTATACCTAGGGATAGCGGTACGAATGATAAAGACAAGTTAAATTTAGCAATCAAAGAAATTATAAATAATGGAGCTAAAATAATTATTGGACCCATGAGTTCAGTATCGTTTACTGAACTTAAAAAATATAGAGATACAATTTTTATTTCACTCTCAAATAAAGAGCCTAGAATATCTGGCAATGTAATTAATATAGGCATAAGTCTTGAGTCTCAACTTAAGGCTATAAAACAATTTTTGAATAGCAAAAAGAAAAACAGAACCATAATTTTGTATCCCAAAAATGAATATGAAGAATTTATAGATAAAAAACTTCAATCTCTTAAATTAAAGAATGTTAAGGTTTTTAAATACAGCTCAGACCCTAGAATTCTTACGGGAGAAATAGAGAAGCTAACAAAATATCAAAACCGAAAGAAAAAGTTAGAAATAAGAAAAAAAGTTTTAAAGAAACAGGATAATGAAAGATCAAAGAGAGAGTTAAAAATTCTTGATAGACTTTATACTTTAGGCTCCGTTGATTTTGATTCTATTATAATAATAGATTTTGGGAATAGTCTTAAAAGTGTTCTAGCCTCACTTGCTTTCTCTGACGTTGACGATAAGTCTGTTGTTTTTTCAACAATAAACCAATGGTTTGATGAAACCATTTTTCGTGAAAATTCAGTTAAAAACTTATACTTCCCTTCTGTTGACTTAAAACAATTCAAAAAATATAACGAAAATTATTTTAAAACTTTTGCACAAAAACCGGATGAAATTACAATCTTAGCTTATGACGCCTTAGGTTTAATCTATTATGTTTGGAATAAGAATAAAGGAATTAATTCAATTAATGACTTTTTTATTAAAGAAAAAATTAAAGGAAAAATTGGAACTTTCGAGTTTAAAGACAATAAAGTGTTACAGAATTTAAAAATGTACAAAACTGATAATGGTAAATTTAAAGTGTACTAAAAATTTTTTTTAATTTTTTAAAAGCAAGATATCGATGATCCATTAACATTTTTTTTTTTTTTGGCATTTGCCCAAAAGTCAGTTTATATTTTAGTGGTATAAAAATTGAATCATAACCAAACCCATTTTTTCCTAAAATTTTATTTGAAATACTTCCATGTATTACTCCTTCAGTCGTAAATTTTTTTTTTAGATTAAGGCAAAGAGTTAGACTGCAAATAAATTTTGCTTTTATGTTTTTTATTTTTTTATTTTTGTTTTTTTTTTCTACTAGTTGAATAATTTTTGACATGGCCTGTTTGAAACCTCCATGTTTTTTGGCCCACCTCGCTGAATAAATACCTGGCTTGTCGTTAAGACATTTAATACAAAGACCTGAGTCATCCGAAATTGTAATAGTTTTTGATTTTTGGAAAAAATATTTAGCTTTTAATTCAGAGTTAGACTTAAAACTTTTTCCATTTTCTACAGGACTTTTAATGTTTAGTTGAAATGGTGATAATTTTTTAATTTTTTTGTTTAATAAATAAGTAATTTCTTTAATTTTTCCCTTATTGTGTGTGCCTATTAGTATCTCTTTTATTTTTTTCATTCCACTCTAGTAATTTGATTTTAAGACCCTATATAGCAGTTATGGAAAAAGAGAACGATACAAAAAATAAAAATACTTTCACTTCTGAGCAGGATGTAGGTGAAGAAAAAGAAGCACAAAATGAAGAATTTGTTGAACCTACAATTGAGGAAAAGTTAAAAGAAGTACAAGACAAATTGTTAAGAGTTTTAGCTGACTCCGAAAATCAAAGGAGAAGGTACGAAAAAGAAACAAGAGAAGCCTTTGAGTACGGCGGGTTTAATTTTGCTCGAGAAACTTTGTCGTTGCTTGATAATTTACATAGAGCACATCAGTCTATTAAAAATGATGAGAGTTTAAAGGAAAACAAAGATCTTAATAAATTTTTAGAAAATATTCAAATAGTAGAAAAAGATTTAGTAACTATATTTGAAAAAAATGATATTAAAAAAATAGATTGTCTTAATAAAAAATTTGATCCAAATAACCATCAGGCAATGCTTGAAATGGAAGACGAAAATGTTGAGCCAGGAACTGTACTACAAGAAATTCAGCCAGGTTACTTTTTTAAAGATAGACTGTTAAGGCCATCATTTGTTGCTGTAGCAAAGAAAAAAGAGGTTAAAAAAGATGAATATGAAGAAAAAAATAACAATTCAACTCTTGTAGAGAATTAAATAGCACCCATATACCTAGTTAGTGAAAATAAAGGATTAATAAAATGAGTAGAATAATTGGAATAGATCTTGGAACAACAAATTCATGCGTAGCAATCATGGATGGTTCGCAAGCAAAAGTTTTAGAAAATGCAGAAGGTGCAAGAACTACGCCATCTATTGTTGCGTTTTTAGAAAATAATGAAAAGTTAGTTGGACAACCGGCAAAAAGACAGGCTGTTACAAATGCACAAGACACAATTTTTGCTTCTAAAAGACTAATTGGCCGAAGTTTTGAAGATGACTCAGTAAAAAAAGATTTAGGAAAAGTTCCTTATAAAATTGTAAAATCGGACAAAGGTGAAGCTTGGATTGAAGCAAAAGGTGAAAAGTATTCTCCTGCTCAGATATCAGCTTTTGTTTTACAAAAAATGAAAGAGACCGCAGAAAAATATTTAGGTCAAGCCGTTACAAAAGCAGTCATAACTGTACCAGCTTATTTTAATGATGCTCAAAGACAAGCTACAAAAGATGCGGGGAAAATTGCTGGACTTGAAGTTTTAAGAATTATAAATGAGCCAACCGCTGCTTCACTTGCATATGGTTTAGATAAAAAAGGTGGGCAAAAAATAGCCGTATACGATTTAGGTGGTGGAACTTTTGATGTTTCTATTCTTGAAATTGGAGATGGAGTTTTTGAAGTAAAATCTACTAATGGAGATACTTTCTTAGGTGGAGAAGATTTTGATGATGAAATAGTTAATTATTTAATTGATGAATTTAAAAAAGATAATGGTATTGATTTAAGAACAGATAAACTTGCCCTACAAAGATTAAAGGAAGCAGCTGAAAAGGCAAAAATTGAATTATCTTCAGCTACACAAACAGAAATAAATCTTCCGTTCATAACTGCTGATAAAACAGGTCCTAAGCATGTTAATTTAAAATTTACTAGGGCGAAGTTAGAAGCATTAGTTGGAAAATTAATAGAAAGAACATTAACACCTTGCAAAACCGCACTAAAAGATTCTGGTTTTTCTGCTGCTGAGATAGATGAAGTTGTTTTAGTAGGTGGCATGACAAGAATGCCAAAAGTTATTGAGGCAGTTAAAAATTTTTTCGGTAAAGAACCCAATAAAAGTGTTAATCCTGATGAAGTAGTTGCTATGGGTGCAGCTATTCAGGCTGGCGTGCTTCAAGGTGATGTTAAGGATGTTTTACTATTAGATGTAACACCTTTGTCACTAGGTATTGAAACATTGGGTGGTGTTTCAACTAAACTAATTGAAAAAAATACAACTATTCCAACAAAAAAAAGTCAAGTGTTTTCAACCGCTGAAGACAATCAACCAGCTGTATCAATAAGAGTGCTGCAGGGTGAACGAGAGATGGCGGCCGACAATAAATCACTTGGAAACTTTGAGCTAGTTGGTATTCCACCAGCACCAAGAGGAACACCACAAATAGAAGTTGCATTTGATATTGACGCTAACGGAATCGTAAGTGTTTCCGCAAAAGACAAAGGAACTGGAAAAGAGCAAAAAATTCAAATTCAAGCTTCAGGCGGTTTAACAGAAGAAGAAATTCAAAAAATGGTAAAGGAAGCTGAAGCTAACAAGGAAGAGGACAAAAAGAAAAGGGAAGCTATTGATGCAAGAAATCAAGCTGATAGCATTATTTTTTCTACAGAAAAAAGTCTGAAAGAGCATGGAGATAAAGTGTCTGAAGAAGAAAAAAAAGCTATAGAAGTTGGAATTTCTGATCTAAAAAAATCTCTTGAAAATGCAGACGCTAATACCGAAGAAATTAAAAAGAAAACTCAAGACTTAATCCAATCTTCTATGAAATTGGGTGAAGCGGTTTACAAGAGTCAACAAAAAGATCCTTCGGCTAAACCTAATGATCAAGAGAATGAAAAAGAAGACACCAAAAAAGAAGATGTGGTTGATGCAGACTTTGAAGACGTAAAAGACGACAAAGATGACAAGGATAAAAAAGACGATAAAGAAAAAAGCGCCTAAGATACATTAAAAAAGGGAGCAACTTTTTGTGGCCAAGAGAGACTACTACGATATCTTAGGAGTAAATAAATCTGCTTCTAAAGATGAAATAAAAAAAGCATATCGTACTACAGCTTTTAAACATCATCCTGATAAAAATCCTGGTAATAAAGCTTCTGAAGAAAAGTTTAAAGAAGCGAGTGAGGCTTATAGTATTCTTTCAGATGACAGTAAAAAAAATAATTATGATCAGTTTGGTCACGCTGCCTTTGAAGGCGGAGGTGGAGGCGGTCAAGGATTTGGTGGCTTTGACACATCCTCTTTTTCTGACATTTTTGAAGACTTCTTTGGTGATTTTTCTGATGGATCTAGAGGTTCTAGTAGAAGATCTTCAGGCACCAGAGGTAACGATCTAAGATATGATCTAAGTATAAATTTAGAAGACGCATACAAAGGACTAGAGAAAAAAATAGATTACACAACATATAAAAAGTGCTTTAGTTGCAATGGAAATGGTGCAGAACCAGGATCAAAACCCATAAAATGCGATTACTGCAAAGGCAATGGTAAAATTAGATCTAGCCAAGGGTTTTTTACTGTTCAGCAAACTTGCCCTCAATGTCATGGAAATGGAGAAACTATTGGAAAAGCATGTAAAAAGTGTAGCGGAGGCGGAAAGGTTCAAAGTGACGAATCAGTTTCAGTAAAAATTCCTAAAGGTGTAGACGATGGAACTAGAATGAGACTTTCAGGCAAAGGAGAGGCTGGTGCTAAAAGTGGAGCCAATGGAGATCTTTACTTATTTATCTCGGTACAAAATCATAGCCTTTTTAAGAGATCGGAAGAAAACTTATTCTTTGAGCTACCTGTTACATTTGCAGATGCTGCATTAGGAACAGCTATAGAAGTCCCATGTATTAATGGTAGTAAGGTAAATGTAAAAATTCCAGCAGGTACGCAATATGGGAAACAGTTAAGACTAAAAGATAAAGGTATGCCAATCTTAAGGAGAAGTTCATTTGGAGACTTATACATTAGAATTATTCCTGAGGTTCCTGTATCATTGTCTAAAAGACAAAAGGAACTTTTGGAAGAATTTAAACAGTTAGAAAACACTAAATTAAGTCCAACTATAAAAAAATTTTTTGAAAAAGCTAAAAAATTCTGGGGGACAAAATAATGAAAAAAATAAAACTAGCAATCTCTGGCTGTATGGGAAGAATGGGACAACAACTTATTAGGACCTCTAAAAAAGATAAAAATTTTCAACTAACTGTCCTTACAGAAAATAAAGTGATTAATAAAAAAATATGTGGTGTTGTACCTGACCTAAATAACGAACATGCTTTTAAAAAAGTAGATGTAATAATAGATTTTACCGTTCCAAAATGCACGTTAGAAATTCTTAAAATTGCAACTAAACTTAAAAAAAAAGTTGTTATCGGAACAACAGGCTTTACAAAAAAAGAGGAAGACCTGATTAAAAATTATTCTAAAAAAATCACAATTCTAAAAGCAGGTAATATGAGTTTAGGAATTAACCTTCTTATGTATTTAACAGAAATTGCATCTAAATCTTTAAATAATAAATTTTTTAGCAAAATTTTTGAGATTCATCATAAACATAAGAAAGATCACCCATCAGGTACAGCTTTAATGCTTGGTAAAGGTATTGCTGATGGCCAAAATAAAACTCTTAATAAATTAATTGGTAAAAAATTTTTAAATAAAAAGTCTTTTCCTTATGGAAAAAAAATAAATTTTAATTCATTAAGAATAGGAGAGGTGATTGGAGAACATGAAGTTAAATTTTCTAGCGGTAAAGAAATAATTACCCTAAATCACGAAGCATTTGATAGAGCTCTTTACTCGGAAGGTGCTTTGACAGCTGCAAAGTGGTTAATAAATAAAAAACCAGGCTTATATTCAATGAGAAATGTTTTAAATTTCAAATAAATTTAAGATAATGAATGAGAATCAACGAGCTAGGTCAATTTTAAAAATATTAAATAAAATTTATCCTACAACACCTATTCCTCTTAATCATAGCAGTAAATTTACGCTGCTAGTTTCTGTTCTTCTATCTGCTCAATGCACGGACGTGAACGTAAACAATGTAACTAAAAATATATACCCAGAATATAATAAACCTGAACATTTCGTTAAATTAGGAAGAAAAAAAATTGAAACACTTATTAAAAGTATAGGTATCTTCAGGATAAAAGCAAAAAGTATATATTTAATGTCAAAACAATTAATAGCAAATCATAATGGACGTGTTCCTAAAAGCTTTGAAGAATTGGAAAAATTACCCGGTGTTGGCCATAAGACTGCTAGTGTAGTTATGTCTCAAGGTTTTGGTCAACCAGCTTTTCCTGTTGATACGCATATTCACAGATTGGCTCAAAGATGGGGATTAACAAGCGGTAAGAATGTAGTGCAGACTGAAAAAGATTTGAAAAGACTATTTCCTGAGAAATATTGGAATAAACTTCACCTTCAAATTATTTTCTACGGACGTGAATATTGCAAAGCCAGGGAGTGTTATGGTATAAGATGCAAAATTTGCAGCATTTGTTATCCCAGTAGAAAAAAACCATTTAAGCATATAAAAGCTTAATAAAAATTATGAAAATTTTAGGAATAGGAAATGCAATCGTAGATGTCATTTGTAAAGTTGACGAAAACTTCTTAATCAAAAACAACCTAACTAAAAGTACTATGAAGCTAGTGGATGAAAAAGAGTTTAAGCAATTACTATCTAGTCTTAAAATTGAAAAAACTATAGCTGGCGGATCTGTTGCTAACTCTATTGTAGGACTAGCACAGCTTGGGGATCAAGTCTCTTTTGTAGGAAAAGTTTGTGAAGATAAACTGGGAAATGAATATGAAAAAAGCTTGACTGATGAAAATGTTAAATATTGTTATAATAAGAAGATAGAAAATACACCAACAGGTACTTGCCTAATCTTAATTACTCCTGATTCTGAAAGAACTATGTGTACATTTCTTGGGATAGCAGGAAAAATCACACCTGATGATATTGATGAAAATGTTATTAAACAAAGTGAGTTAGTTTTTTTAGAAGGATACTTATGGGATGAAGGTGAGCCTAAAGCAGCTTTTGATAAAGCATTAGCTCTTGCTAATAAGTCAGCTATGTCTTTGTCTGATAAATTTTGTGTAGATAGACATAAAAAAAGTTTTTATGATTTAGTTAAAAATAAACTAGATATTATATTTGCTAACGAACAAGAAATAATGGAGTTAATTGATGCAAGGTCATTTGATGATGTGATTGAATTTGGTAAAGATTTAAATAGAACATTAGTGGTAACAAGATCTGATAAAGGGAGTATTGCTATCAGTGGTCCTGAAATTGTGGAATGCAAAGGCCAGAAAAATCTTAAGATAGTAGATTTAACTGGCGCAGGAGACTTATTTGCTTCTGGTTTTCTCCATGGTTATATTAATAAAACTCCAATCAATGAGAGTTTGCAAAAAGGCACGGAAATGGCATCTCAAATTATTCAAAAAATAGGCGCTCGATTGAATTAGTAAAGAAGCTATCTTTAGTCATTTTCATCTTTTTTCTTTTAGTTTTTCTTCAACACGAACGATACTATTATTCCAGGAATAGCTATGAATGGATGAAGATATAATCCAAATGCAAATGCCTGATAAAACTTTTAAAATGTATGATGGTGCACCAATATCGAAAAAAGAAACAATTTCTCAATGTTTAATTAAAGAAAGTGGGAGTGGAAAAAATAAAAAAAATTTAAAGAAGCAGTAAACCTAACAATAAATTTTTTTAAAGAAAATTAAAATTAACTTTTATTTCTTTTAAAGCTACCTTTACCTTTTTTCGACTTAATAACACGTTTACGGTACTTTTTAGAAAATAAATCTTTAGCTATTTTGTTTCTTTTTTTCAAATTGAATAACCAACTTTAGAATTAATAATAAAATTTTTATCATCAAATTTATTAGATATTTTCTTTCTAAGCCGATAAATATGAGTCTCTATGGTATGAGTATCGGCATCATCTGCATATTTCCATACTTTTTTTAAAATATTTTTTTTGGATAATGGTTTTTCTTCATTATATAGCAGTTCAATAAGTTGAATTTCTCTTTCTGTGATAGTAATAGATAAATTTTCTTTTTTTAATTTTCTTTCATTCTTATCAATTATATATTCTTTAATCTTGATGGAAGAGTTTTGATTAAATTTCTTGACTGTAATTAGGTTAATAACTTTATTAGAAATATCGACAAGGCTGAGAGGTAGTATACTTATATCATTAAAAGTAAGTTTTATTATATTGGTATGTTCAGATCTCTTTAGCAGCAGAAGAGGTTTTTTTTTTATTTTATTTATCAAGTGAAAAATGTCACTATCATTAAGAACGTCTGCGTCTACTAATAGAGAGTTATATGTCATGGTAGATAGTTCAGAAAAAGTGTTTTTGTCGTAGAACACTAATGAAAAATTTAAATATTCTTTAACTTCATTTAAAGAATTGTTAAAGTTTTTTGTGCCAAAAACAAGTAAGTTATTTTTCATAGTTATATGAACATAAAATTAAAGCAAAATTTTTTATACTTCGACGAGTATATTATAAAATGTGCAATAGGTAAAAGAGGAATTACATCTAGAAAACTAGAAGGTGATAAAAAGACACCTAGAGGTACTTTTACATTTAAATCAATATTTTATAGAAAAGATAGAATTCTAAGAATGAAATCTTATCTTAAAAAAAGAATAATAAAAAAAAATATGGGTTGGTGTGATGACTCTAGCTCGAAATACTATAATAAGTTAATCAAGTTTCCATTTAGTTTGAGTGCAGAAAAACTCTGGTTAAAAAAAAACATCTACGATGTGATAATTATAATTAATTATAACTTAAAACCAGTAGTCAAAAATAAAGGTAGCGCAATTTTTTTACATATTGCTAAAAAAAATTATAAGCCAACGAAGGGATGTATTGCTGTGTCAAAAAAAAATATGTTTATACTAGCTAGTAAAATAAACGGTAAGACAAAAATAATAATAAGCTAATTTCTACTTCCAAAAATAGAACTCCCTACTCTTATAAAAGTGGTTTCATAATTTAAAGCTATTTTAAAGTCTGTGGACATTCCCATGCTTAATTCTTTTAGTCCTAATAACTTATTTAGTTCCATTAATTTTTTAAAATAATCATTCGTATTAGCATTGATAGGAGGAATTGCCATTAGGCCAATGATATTAATTTTTAATTCTCTTGCACAGTAGTAGTAAAAATCATCAAGAAGATTTATTCCTATGCCTGACTTTTGTTTTTCATTATCAATATTGACTTGAATAAAATATTTAAGTTTTTTATTATAAATATTTTCTTGTTTTGCTAAAACATTTGCAAGCTTTTGATTGTCCAAAGAGTGAATATAATCAAAAAGTTTTACTGCTTCTTTAGCTTTGTTACTTTGTAACTTACCTATCATGTGTAAGTTTATATTTGGTTTGTTTTTTTTTAAATTAGTCCATTTAAATTGCGCTTCCTGGACTTTGTTTTCTCCAAAATGTAGGTGTCCGTAGTCGACTAAAGGACTTATATCATCATAAGAAAATGTTTTAGAGACAGCGATAATCTTTACATTGCTATTATTGACAATAGATTTTATATTTTCAAATCTGTTAATTATTGAAGTCATCTATGTTTATTATAAAGAATAATTATTATTTATATATAGATAATACACACTCTATAGACCTTGATGCCCATAGAAAGAATAATAAAATTTCTATCATTTATCGAAATAATGGGGTTGCAGAAGGCTACACAAAATTGGATAAATTCAGAAAGAAATGCAGGGTAAAAAAATTTAAATTTTATGTCGCTAACGATTATAATATAGCCAAATATTTTAAGGCAGATGGTTTGTACCTCTCTTCCTATAATAAAAAAATTTACCCAAGCCAGAGTCGAAATTTAATTGGGTCTGCTCATAACTATAAGGAAATATATCAAAAGATAAAGCAGGGGTGTAATACAATTATTTTATCTAGATTGTTTAAAACATCTTATAAAAATAAAAAAAACGACATTGGCATTGTTAAATTTAACTTAATAGTTAAAAATTACTTAACAAAAATAGCACCCTTGGGTGGAATAAATAATAATAACCTACTTAAATTGAATTTAGTTAATTCTGATGGATTGTGTTTATTGTCTGAGATAAAAAAAAAGCCGGCTATTTCTAACCGGCTTTTTTAATTTTAAGTTATTAAGTACTAAAACGCCATAGTTACAGCAAATAATGTTTCTGTAACATCATTACCTGTTGTGTACGATGCGTTATCATACTTTGTTCTAGCTAATGCTAAAGTCATTCCACCCATTGTGTAGGCAGCTTGAACACTGTCAACACCTAACTCGGCTGGAAAAGTTGTTCCATCAAGTGTACCAATTGTTTTTGATGCAGCGATTTTTTTAGAGGCTTCTCTTGTGAAAGAAAAACTTAAAGCATCGTTGTAAGCATAACCAATTGAAAGGTTTCTGTTTTCATATTGTTTTGCACTTGCAACAACAACTGAAGCATCAGCAATTCTAGGTACATTATAAGATGCACCTGCACCTAATGAAATGTTACCTAATGCGTATTTAACAGCTACTGCTCCTGAGTTAGCTTCTTGCTCATCTGGATTTGCAACTACAGTACTATCTGTTTCCATGTATGAAGCATTTATTGCTAAACCATCTATTGGTGCAGCTTCGATTGCAATCATTTCTGATGAACCTGCTGTTGTACTTCTGGCGTTATTTGATGCATTACCTGAGTTATTTAACGTAGTTCCACTTGGAGAATACGCAGCTTTAACTACTAAACCAAAAGGTAATAGATCTGCTGGTGTGTGGTATTGAAGGTTATTGTACGTGCTAATGTTACCTGGTTCTACTTTTCCTTCAGCATAACCTGTGTCAGACATTAGATCGTATGCATCTTGTTTAAATTTGATTGCAGCACTTAAACCACATTCACTAATACAAACTGCAACTGTTCCGTAACCTGTTGTAATTGTCATTTGAGTATCGTCATTTAACGCAGCTCCACCGGCAGCTGTGTTTTGAGGATCTAACTCATTTGAATATTTCCATGTCCAACCATTGTCTAACTCGCCGTTAGCACCAAAAGCTAATTCATTTGTAATACCTAAAGTATTTGTTCCTGTGCTATCTCCACTTACTGTGTTGTAAGTAGCTTTAGCAGAACCAGTAACATCTAGAGCTCCAGCAAAAGCTGAAGTCGTAAGACCAAAAGAAACTAATAGTGTAACTATTATTTTGTTTATGTTTCTCATTTTGTTCCTTTGTTATTGTTAGTAATATTAATATTAATATTCTTAGCTGTTTTTTAGCATAATTACTTTTATTGCAGCTTTAATATTACTTAGTATTCTGAATTTCTTGATAAATGTGACAATATTATCACAGTCTATTTTGCTTATATTTTGCCACATATATTAGGTTATATGATACTTCTGTGATGTTTATTAAATTGTAAAGTAATTTATCGGTAATATGATTGTCTGCAAATGATTAAATTAATATCTAATTCTATATTGATATCAATATTTATTATCATCACTTCATGTGGGAATCCTTTTGGTAAAGCTAAAAAAGTAGATCTTAGAAAAGTACCTGTTAATGCCCAGGAGAGAGCAAAAAAAAATGTTGAAGAAGGAAGAGGTGTGTCCATAAAAAATTTTAGACGTTCTGGTAAAACATCTTACGAATTTAGTACATCGAACCCTATGTGGCGTGCTTCATTAGAAGTATTAGATTTTTTGCCTTTATCAAATGTTGATTATTCTGGAGGAGTCATAATATCTGATTGGTATAATGAATCTAACAAAACGACTGAGCAGTTAAAAATTACTGTTAGGTTTTTATCAAATGAGGTTCGTAGTGACAGTTTAAAAATTATAGTCCATCAAAAAAAATGTACTAAAGAAAGTACCTGTACAGTTTCTACACTTAATAATTCTAAAATTAAAACAGAACTAGCAAGTGTAATTATAAAAAAAGCTGCTCGACTAGAGCAAGAACTTAATAAAAAATAAATTTACATCGATATTATGGAAAGATTTAATTTTCAATTAATTGAAAAAAAATGGCAATTAATTTTTGATAAAAAAAAAACTTACAGGTCTAAAGAAAATAAAAAGTTTTATTGCTTAGAAATGTTTCCTTATCCATCTGGTAAGATACATATGGGGCATGTTAGGAACTATACTATTGGTGATGTGATAGCTCGTTTTAAATACTTAAATGGATATAATGTACTTCACCCAATGGGTTGGGACGCGTTCGGTTTACCCGCTGAAAATGCTGCTAAAGAAAATAATCTTCACCCTAAAGAATGGACTAAAAAAAATATTTCTGAAATGAAAAGACAATTAAAGATGTTGGGCTTATCTATTGATTGGGATCTTGAAATATCAACTTGTGATGAAAACTATTACAAACACCAACAAGAATTATTTATAGATTTATATAATAAAGGTTTTGTTTCAAGAAAAGAGAGTTATGTAAATTGGGATCCGACAGAAGAAACTGTCCTGGCTAATGAACAAGTAATTGATGGAAAAGGGTGGCGGTCGGGTGCGCTAATTGAAAGAAAGAAACTATCACAATGGGTTTTTAATATTACAAAATTTGCTGATGAATTATTAAACGATCTTCATTTGTTAAAAGATTGGCCTGAGAAAGTTAAATTAATGCAAAAAAACTGGATTGGAAAATCCTTGGGCTGTGAGATTAATTTTCAAGTTTTTAATCAACAAGATATAATTAAAATTTTTACTACGCGACCCGACACGATATTCGGAGCTACATTTATAGCGGTTTCAGTTGATCATCCATTGTGTAAAAATCTAGAATTCAAAGATGATTTTTTGGAATTTAAAGATGATTGTTTGAAAACAGGAACAACAGAAGAGGCTTTAGCAAATACAGAAAAGAAAGGTTACGATATAGGGTTAAAGGCTGAACATCCTTTTGTGAAAGGGAAAAAAATTCCTATTTATGCGGCAAACTTTGTCCTAATGGACTATGGAACAGGAGCTATTTTTGGTTGTCCGGCTCATGATCAACGTGACTTAGATTTTGCTAAAAAATATAATTTAGAAATTATTGAAGTTGTTGCTGAAACTAAAGACAAACCTAAGGATTTTAGTGAACTAACCATAGCTTATGATTCTGGTGGAATTTTGGTAAATTCAGATTTTTTAAACGGACTTGATGTGGATTCTGCAAAAGAACAAATAATTAAGAAAATTGAAGAAGAAGATATTGGTCAAAAAAAAATATCTTTTAGGTTAAAAGATTGGGGTGTGTCTAGGCAAAGATACTGGGGATGTCCAATACCAATGATTTATTTAAAAGATGGTACTGTTGTTCCCGTTGATAAAGATGAGTTGCCTGTGAAACTGCCTGATGACATTGATTTAAAAAAAAGTGGCAATCCTCTAGAGAATCACCCAACGTGGAAAAAAACTATACACAAAACAACAGGTAATCCTGCTATTAGAGAAACTGACACCCTAGATACATTTGTAGATTCTTCTTGGTATTTTATGAGATTTTGCTCGCCTCAAAATAAAAAAGAACCATTCAATGTTTCTGACTTAAATTATTGGCTACCTGTAGATCAATACATTGGTGGAGTCGAACATGCTATCTTACATTTACTTTATTCAAGATTTTTTATGCGCGCTGTAAAGGAACACAATAACGAAATAAAAGAAAAGGAACCATTTAAGGGACTATTTACACAAGGGATGGTTTGCCATGAAACCTATAAGGACACCAATGGTAAATGGCTGAGTCCCGATGAAATAGAAAAAACTAATGAGAATAACTACTTTAATATTTCAGACAAAACCAATGTGGTTGTTGGGCCCTCAGAATCTATGTCAAAATCTAAAAAAAATGTCATAGACCCAGAGAACATGATTAAATCATATGGTGCGGATGCAGTGAGGTGGTTTATTCTATCAGATAGTCCACCTGAAAAAGATGTTCAATGGTCAAATCAGGGGGTCAATGCTGCTTATAAATTTTTACAAAAAATCTACAATTTAAATAATTTAATTATGAATCGGCTAGACAAAGAACCCTTGGATGACAAAGAATTCGAGATTAAATTTAATAATTATATTTTAAAAATTACTAATTTAATCAACGACTTTCATTTAAACGTTGTTATAGCAAATGTTTATAGTATTTATAATCTCTTTGCGTCAGGTGTGGAAGGTAAGATAAGTAATAAATGTTTAAAGAAAAATTTCTTAAGTCTTATGAAAGTTCTTATACCTTTTATACCCCACCTAGCATACGAGTGCCTTGAACAACATGGTGAAACAGAAACTGACAAATGGCCAGAAATTAAAAATAGCATAGTATTGAATGAAAAAATAAAAATAGCTATACAAATTAATGGTAAAACACGAGAAATCATCGAGATAGAAAAAGATTTAGATGAGATCAGTGCTATAAATGAAAGTAAAAAAAATAAAAAAGTTAACGATAATTTAATGAATAAGAAAATTATTAAAACTATATTTGTTAAAAATAGAATTATTAATTATCTTATAAAATAAAACTTTATGTTAAAAAATAAAAAAATTTTATACGTTTTTATTTTATCAATTTTGTTATCCTCTTGTGGCTTCAAAAAAATTGAACAGAATACGGCTACAATTTATCTACAAAATGTAGATGTTGTCGGGCAAAATCGTATTTCTTATGTCCTGAGAAACAATATTTCATTAATTTCCGACAAAAATGGAAACAAAAAATATGATGTTAAAGTAAATATTACAAACAAAAAGACAATTAAAATTAAAGATAAAAAGGGTAGAGTAAAAAGATATAGTTTAAATTTTACAACAAATTTAACTTTGAAAGATTTAGATACACAAAAAAAAATTACCAGAACATTTTTAAATAGTGTTGATTACGATATCGATACGAGCCAAAGCAAAACTATCGGAAATGAAAAGAATGCCACAAATGGCGTTGTTGAAAAAATATCTGAAGAAATAAAAAACTTTATAAAATTGTCAGTTGAAGAATAAGTGATATTAAAAAGCTACATTGTTGAACAGAATATTGCAATTTTAAATGACTACCAAGCTACGCTTTTGTATGGAGAAAATAGTGGTCTTAAAGAAGATATTAAACTCAAAATAAAAGATCAGAATAAGAAAGCAGAAATATTTATTTTTTTTGAAGAAGAGATTTTAAAAAATAAAAATATTTTATATGAAAACTTTGCCAATGACTCGCTTTTTAGTGAAGAAAAGATTTTTTT
>Ga0307986_10000698_pt1 | contig 24505 bp, 33 predicted proteins | sample EllFjometageno82_FD_203170 | JGI IMG/M metagenome (GOLD analysis project Ga0307986, IMG submission 203170) | Marine microbial communities from Ellis Fjord, Antarctic Ocean - #82 | ecosystem: Environmental > Aquatic > Marine > Unclassified | place: Southern Ocean | collected 2014-10-09 | reverse complement strand
CGTTTTAGGCGCTACCGCCAAGCCAGTCGGTGAAAATGAAAAGCGCTACTTTTCTCACCTTTCTGCCCGTTAAGCTTGAACCTCTCGGTTTTTCCTTAACTGGCCAGTTAAGAGTTGCCTCTTAATTCATTTATATTAAATCATATTTAAGATTAATTATGTATCACTTATTACGTGCGGTAAATTTTTCCTGTTAATTAGGTTGATAAGTTTTTGTTTATAGTTTTGTATATCCACCCCCCACCAAGAAGTTTATCCCCTATATTATCTTTAGAATAAAAAACACATGCTTGTCCTGGTGATATACCAGCTTCTCCATCAATTATACTTACGGTAGCTAAATTATTTTTAATACTAACTTTAGCTTTTAGAAGTTTTCCTGTTGATCTTACTTTTACTAACACCTGGTCGCTAAATTCTTTTTTTGTACCTAAAATATTTAAATCTCTTAATTCTATATTTTGAATAATTAAAGATTCTCTTGGGCCAACAATAATTTTGTTATTGTCAGCGTCAATATTTATAACGTATAAAGGATCAGTGCTTGAAATTTTTATTCCTTTCCTTTGTCCCACTGTGTAATTAATTATTCCTTCATGTTCTCCTAACTTTTTCCCTGTCAAATCTAAAATGTCACCTGATCTAAAAGACTCAGGTCTAAATTTTTTTATCACAGAACTATAGTCGCCATTAGGAACAAAGCAAATATCTTGACTATCTGGTTTATCCGCAACATTAAGGCTTAATTTGCTAGCTATGTTTCTTGTCTCTTCTTTCTCAATCTCACCAAGAGGAAATCTCAAATAATCGAGCTGCTCTTGTGTGGTGCTAAATAAAAAATAGCTTTGATCTCTATTAGCGTCTTTAGCTCTATACATGCTAGCTTTTTCATTATTTTGAAGTCTTGTTACATAGTGGCCTGTTATAAGAGCGTCTGCATTTAATTCTTTTGCGTATTTAAATAAATCTCTAAATTTTACTGTTTGATTGCACTGTACGCATGGAATAGGAGTTTCTCCAGCAACATAACTATCTATGAATGAGTCAATTACTTCTTCTTTAAATTTTTTTTGATAAAATAATATTTTATGATTGATGTTTAGGTGTTCTGAGACTCTTTTGGCATCAAGAATATCTTGCCCAGCGCAGCACTGTCTACTTTCTTTAGATGTCTTGCTGTCATCATATAATTTTAAAGTAATTCCAGTTACGTTATATCCTTCTTCTTTCATCAGTCCTGCTACGACAGATGAATCTACGCCCCCAGACATAGCTACAACAACTTTTGTCTCTTTAGGTGGCTTGCTAAAACCTAGTGAATTTATCATTAAATGATATATAATCTATATAATAAGTATTTTCCATGATCCATTTTGATTTTACACCAGGTGATTACGTTATTAACCCCTTGCAAAAAGATTGGGGTACTGGGCAAGTTCAGTCGATAATTAAAAATAAAATTACTGTTAATTTTCAAAATCAAGGAAAACAAGTTATAAACGGTGAAATTGTAATGCTAGAAAAAATTAAAAATGAACAAAAATGAATTAAAAAATATAGCTGAATCTTTAATTGAAACTTTTAATATTGCGGGTCAAGAGTCTATAAACCTTTATGAAAAAGGTTTAAAAATTGAAATTAAAGAAGATAACTCACCTGTTAGCAATGGTGACTTGAGGGTTAATGAGCTTATAACAAATAAAATTTTAGAATTAACACCAAACATACCTATAATCTCAGAAGAAACAGTAGATATAAAAATTAAAAATAAAGAAAAAATTTTTTGGCTCATAGATCCAATTGATGGAACTAAAGAATATATAGCGGGTAAAGAAGAATACACATTAAACGCAGCTCTAATTATAGATAAAGTACCAAGTATTGGTTTGGTGGGAGCTCCGAAGAAAAAACAACTTTTTTATTCCTATGGTTTAAGTGATAGCTATTTAATTGAAAATAATAATAAAATTAAAAATGATTGCACCAAAAAAACTCCTAAAGATCAGATTGTTGCTCTTTCAAGTTCGATTAAACCGTCTGATGAAATAATGAAAGAACTAAAAAAATTTAATGTCACATCAGTGGTTAAAATGGCAAGTTCTTATAAATTTTGTGTAATTGCAAATGGTGAGTTTGATATTTATGCTGCCAAAGAAAGAGCTAATGAATGGGATTATGCTGCAGGGCATGCGGTGGCTGAACATGCGGGAGCAATTATTAAAACTTTAGATGGTAAGCCGTTTCACTATGGCAAAGAAGATTATGCGAATCCAAGTATATTAATGAGAAGATCCCAAAACTTAGATGATTAAGACTATTTTAATTATTGTAATTTCAGTAACTATATTTGGTTGGTTTTTTTTTATTGTTGTGAGAAACTCTTTAAAGAGAAAGTTAGATATTCTTGTTGAGCAAGAAAAAAAAGATAAGCTAAATAATTCGAAGTAATTTATTAAATTCATCTAAAGGAAGACTCAAAACTCTTTTAGATAACTCAAAACTAAAACCACCTCTTGCTAAAATACCCATATCTTTTTTGTAAAATAGTTCTCTATTAGCTCCAGGTCTAAGAGCTCCTATTCTTCTTCTTTTACAAAGTTTAAGAGCAGAAACAAAATCAGGCTCTATCTTATCTTCTTTGATTTTGTCTATACTATTTTTAATATGCTCGTTTCCAATACCCTTATTTCTTAATGATTGATTAATTTTATTTAAGGAGTAGCCACGTCTTAAGAACATCCTGGCTTTAGAGTCGGAATATAATTCATCATTAATTATTCTATTTTTTTCCAGATTTTCTAATATTTCATCTATAATTTCTGAAACCTCTCTTTTGGATTTAGTTCCTTTAATTTTTGTTAAATATTTTTTTAACAAATACACTTTTAATTGCTGTTTAGAAGGACTGTATTTTTCCAAGTAAGCAAAGGCTAGGTCCTTTAAATTGGTTGTAAGGTCCTCAAAATCTTTCTTATTTGATGTGGGATTCATTTATCTAATATACTATATTATTTTTAATGATAAATACTCTTGATAGCTTACTAACCTTTGAAAATATTTACCTATTTGCAAACTGGGGTGTTGTACCTTTTTGGCTCTTGTTAATATTAATGCCTAATCATAATATTACTAAATTTTTTTCCCACTCAATAATTGCACCTTTGTTGTTAGCTACAGCTTACTTTTTTGTTGCTTGGCAAATTTTTTTAGAAGGAAATATTTTTGAGGGCTTCAAGCTTTATTTAAGTCTTGATGGCTTAGACCAGGTATATTCCAACGAATCTTTGCGACTAATTTTCTGGTTACATTTTCTTGCTCTAAGTCTATTTGTTGGAACTTGGATCGCCAGAGATGGTGAAAGACATATGGTGCCTAGAGGGCTTTCAACTCCTTGTATTGTTATAACTTATTTTACCGGACCTTTTGGAATTGTAGTTTACTGGTTCGTTAGAATATTTTATGCAAAGAAAATTAACTTCAATGAGTAAACCTATAGATTTTTACTTTGATTTTGTTAGCCCCTACACTTTCATTTCATTTCAACGAATTAAATTGTTAAAATTTAAACAAGATTTTAAATTTAAATTAAATCCTATATTACTTGGTGGGCTTCACAACCTTCATAAAATAACAGCACCTGCATACATACCGGCTAAAGCGAAGTTTATGATTAGAGATTGTAAAATGGTGTGTGAAAAATATAAAATTAGTTTTAAATTTAATTCTTACTTTCCAATAAAAACAATAAATCTAATGCGTGGGGTGTTAATTGCTGAAGAAGATGGAGTTGCAAATAACTACATCGATAAAATTTTTGAAGCAATGTGGATTAGTGGTCTTAATTTAAACGATCAACTAGTGATTGATAAAATTTTGAAAAATTTAGAAATAAATCCTAAAACCTTTTCTTTAAGACTCTCAAATCAAAATTTAAAAGATGAACTTAAGAAAAGAACACAAGAAGCATATGAGAAAGGTGTTTTTGGAGCTCCAACTTTCGTGGTAAATAACAAGGTGTTTTGGGGGCAAGATAGACTTGAATACGCATTAGCTGAATCCTTAAAATAATTATTTCTTTTTTTTAGCAACTATTTCCAAACTAATTTTTTTCAAGGCATCAAACCCTCCGTTTACATGGGCAACATTTTTAAAACCCATGTCAACTAGTGATTTGGCGGCTAATGCAGACCTCATACCAAGAGCACAATATAAAATAATTTTTTTCTTCAGGTCAAATTTATTTTCCTTAAAATAAGAGCTTTGAGGGTCTAGCCAAAACTCTAACATACCTCTTGGAACATGTTTAGAATCTTTTACAGTTCCTTCTTTCCATAATTCTCTTATGTCTCTGACGTCAATTAAAGTACATTCATTATTCTTGACCATTGAACTAACGGTATTTGCATCAATTGTTTCGACTAATTCATTGGCTTCATTAACAAGATCTTGGGATGATTTTATATTCATGATATTAAATTAGAGATTATTATAAAAAAAATAAATATTTAATGAAAGAAATAAAGCATAAAAAACCCAAAAAACCTTTTAAAAAGCTCTTTGTTAAACTTTGCAGAATACTAGGTTATGAGATTATTGATCAAAGTAATTTATCTGTTCCAACTTTAAATAAAAAAATAAATGATAATCTAAGTAGTTTTAATCACAAATCAATAACACTTCCTCTTGGTGAAGTTAAGATTACAAGAAAAGTATTGTCCTTAGATATTATCATAAAAACTTGCACTAGTGTTAATCTTGTAACGCAAAATAAAAAAAGAATTTTTGAACAAAGTAAATCCGAATACACTTTTAGAACAATAAACTCCTTAATAAATAGTATTAATTTTGCCAGAAAAACTATTGATAAAATCAATTTTAATATAACTGTAATTGATTATAACTCAAAAAGTGAAGATTTAGACATAATTAAGAATTCTTTAAATAGCAACAATGTAAATTCTAAAATAATTAATCTTGATATGAGTAAGTATGAAAAAAAAATAAACATTCAAAATAAAAATAATTCAGTTATAGAAAATAATATGAAATCAACAATGGCTAGTATTAAAAAATCTTTTGAGATTGCTAGTAGTGGTGATGGTGATTTAATATATTTTGTTGAAGATGATTATTTACATAAAAAAGATTCAATTTTAGAAATGCTCTTTACTTATGAAAAAATTTCTACAATTTTTCAAAACGAAATTTTTTTATGTCCTGTGGACTACCCCTATTTATATATGCCAACCAAAAAATCAGAAATCTTTCTGGGTCATAATACCCACTGGAGAACGGTTGATGAAAGTTTACTAACATTCATGACTAGTAAAAAAATGTTAAATAAGTACATGAAGGAGCTAAATAATATGGCCTTGACAGAACATACACCTTTTGAAACTCCCTTGCATGATATTTATAAAAATGAACTTTGCCTATCTCCTTTGCCCTCACTAGCTTTACACTGTACTAATGTAAATTCTGTGTTCGGTCTTTCACCAAATATGGACTGGATAAAAATCTGGGATGAATCCGAAAAAATTTGGAATAAAGATTAAGTTTAAATAAATCTATTTCGCTGGCATTTTTTTAGAGGGGTATATTTAACAATAATTTTTAATCTCTAATTGAATATGCGGCTACTCCTATTTCAGCTTTATCAGTACCAAGTTTTTCTGCTGCTTTACTTATTCTTAGACCGGTAGTTTCTTTCATTAATCGAAAAACAATGTACGAAAATATAAAACTAAAAGTGCAGACTGCTATAACTCCTAATATCTGTATTCCAAAAGAAGTGTCTGTATTTGTAAATGGCACTACCAATGTTCCAAATATTCCTGCGAATAAGTGTACTGGGATTGCTCCCACAACGTCATCAAGCCTTAGATGCTCTAAAAATTTTGTTCCATAGTACATTATTACAGCACCAACAGATCCAATGACCATCGCTGTTATTGGGGTTGGTGTTAGAGGTTCAGCGGTTATTGCAACTAAGCCAGCTAATGCTCCGTTTAACATCATTATGATGTCTGTTTTACCACCGATTAAACGAGTAAGTGCTGCTCCTGTCACTACACCTGCGGCTCCTGCAAGGTGTGTGTTAACAGCAATCTTTGCTATTGCATTTACATCGTCAAAAGTTCCCATTGCAAGTTGACTAAAACCATTGAATCCAAACCAACCAAACCAAAGTAAAAAGGTTCCTAGTGTTACTAATGGAATACTTGAGGCTGCAAAAGGTATCATTGATTTCTTTTCACCTTTAGCACCAAATCTTCCTTCCCTAGCTCCTAAAACAATTACTCCAGCTAATGCAGCGGCACCACCGCATGCATGTACTAAAGTAGAACCAGCAAAGTCAGAGAAGCCAACAACAGATAACCAACCTCCACCCCACTGCCAACCCATTGAAATTGGATAAATAAATCCAGCCATAATGGCTGCAAAGAAAAAGAATGGCCAAATTTTAATTCTTTCGGCAACTGCACCAGACACAATAGATACTGTGGCACAAACAAACATAGTTTGATAAAACCAATCTGAATAACCTGAATAACCAGTCTCTACATTTGATGTATCAGTCCATATTGCAAGAGAACCTATAAATCCACCATCTGGAATGTCGTACGCTAAATTATAACCAACTAAAAAAAAGACAATTGATCCAATTGCAAATTTTCCGATATTCTTAGCTGCAATCGATGACACACTCTTTGTAGTTACTAAACCACTCTCCAGCATACAAAAACCTGCGGCCATGAAAGCCACTAAAACTCCACCCAGATAAAATCCTAATGAATTAAATATATACTGACCTTCTTGAGACATTGTTGTCTCTGCAAAAATTAAGTTTGTTAATGTTAGTAAAAATATGAAACTACTCAATGCTAAAAACAGTACTTTTTTCATTTATCTTTTTTTTATTGTTTGGAGCTTAAATTTACTTCAGGAGCCAACTTATGACTAAAGACATTTAATCATCTTAGGTATTCTGTAAAAACAATGTTTTTAGGGTATTAGAGATATGTGTAATTTTAATAGCTCCCGTAATGCAGGGAGCTACTAAATAAATAATGTTTATTTGTTAAACATTTCTTTTAAGCTTTTAGCTGGTAAAAACTTAACTTTTTGAGATGCTGAAATTTGAATAGACTCACCAGTTCTCGGGTTTCTACCTACTCTAGCTTTTCTTTTTGCTACTTTATAGGTACCAAAACCAGCTATTTTTACTGTTTCATCATTTTTTAGCTCATCTAAGATAATAGTCGTAATTGAATCAAAAGTTCTCTCAGCATCAGCTTTGCTTTGACCTAATGTTGTTGAGATTTTTGCTACTAGTTGTTTTTTGTTCATATATTTAGTCCCTTTTTGGTTATATTTTTTAATCTCTACAATTATGCTTATAAATCAACACTTTTTTTAGTGTTTTAGAAACAATAAACATCAACATATAGTATAGCTAATTAGTATTGATTTTATTGAGTTTTTTAGTAATTAAAAATGGCTTAAAATAAGCCAATATCTTTAAGGTCGTTAAACGTTGTAAAGAACATTAAAGAAAACAGCATAAAAAGACCGATTCGAAAAAAACCTTCTTGGGTCTTCTGTTTTAAAGGTCTACCCAATATTTTCTCAAAAGCATAAAACATTAAATGACCTCCATCTAACATAGGTATTGGGAACAAATTGATTAAACCAAGGCTTATTGAAATATAGGCAGTTATACTTAGAAATGCGATGATTCCATATTGGGCAACTTGACCTGTAATTTTTGCTATTTTTATAGGTCCGCCCAATTGTGAGGTATCTCCACTTCCTTTAAGCAGGGAAACTATAAAGTCTAATGAGCTTATGGTTACAAACCATGTTTCTTGGACTGCGTAGTAAAGAGCTTTTGCAGGACCTAATTTTTCTTTGTTAAATTCATCATAAAGTGGGACAATCTTAATGCCCAAAACTTTTTTTTTAATTTCGTTACCTAGAGAATCTTTATCCTTAATAACCTTAGGTTTAACGTTAAAAAAAATTTCATTATCATTTCTCAAGACGGATAAGGTTATTTCCTCAGCTGTAGATGTGTTAATATAAGCAGAAATATCCATAATACTCTTAACTTTATTATTATTTATAGAATGAATAACATCACCTTTTTGAAGGCCAATACTTGATGCGGGAGAATTCTCTTGAACTTCATCAATTTTAGCCGGAGTAAAATCTTTTCCTGCAAACATATAAATAAATGTGAAAATAACGATAGCTAATAAAAAATTTGCAAAAGGACCTGCTGCTACAACTAAAGATCTTTGATAAATAGGTTTGACTACAAATAATTTTTTTTGATCTTCTGGGCTATACTGATCTAATAATTCTTTTTGTTCAGCTTGGCTAAAAACATTTCTATCTCCAAAAAATTTCACATAACCACCAAGTGGAATTAAGCAAAATTTCCATCGTGTGCCTGACTTATCATTAAACCCAAAAATTTCTTTCCCAAAACCAATAGAAAAATCTGTTACCCCAACTCCAAATTTTTTTGCAAAATAATAGTGACCATATTCATGAATAAAAACTACGACAGTTATTAAGATGATAAAAGGAATTATAAAAGTAATAACATTCATTTAATTAAAACTTCCACTCACTAACTTTACTAAAGATAAAATTTCTAAAAGCCATTAATCTTGCGTTATTTTTTAAAGACGCAGGGTAAACAAAATGTGTTTCAGTTGGTTTACCAGGTTCTTCAGGTAAAACTTTTGTTAAATTAGGAATATTATGAGTAATATAATCTGGCAATGCGGCAAGACCAACTCCACTTTGCACGGCTAAAAGTAATCCATATACGCTATTTACTTTCATCACTGATTTTCTTTTTTTCCCTTCTTTGGCGCCAAGTTTTAAAACCCAGTCAGGATTATAAACTGGCGATGGAGCTCCTTTACCGTAGGTAATAAACTTATGTTTGTCTAGATCTTTTAAAATTTTTGGATAACCATTTTTTTCTAAATATTCATTTGAACCATAAATATGGTAATTGAAATCAACAAACTTTTTTTGAATTAAGTTTAATTGTTTTGGTCTTCTCATTCTAATAGCTACATCGGCTTCTCGTGTGCTTAGATCAAGTTCCCTGTCATCAAATATTAATTCAACTTCTATTTCAGGATGCAGATCCATAAATTCTTTAATCCTCGGGGTAAGCCAAGTTGTGCCAAAACTTACAACGGTGGTAACAGTCAATTTTCCTTTTAATTTGTCTCTCTCGTCACTGAAAGTTGCTTCAACGTCTTTTAATTTTGCAATAACTTCATGGGCTGTTTGAAAAAGGTATTTTCCGTTGTCTGTTAAAACTAAACCCCTAGCATGTCTTTCAAAAAGCTTTATTTTCAGTTCGTGTTCTAAAGATTGAATTTGTCTGCTAATGGCTGATTGACTTAAATTCAGTACAGTTGCTGCCTTTGTAAAACTACTAGCTTCTGCAACAGTATGAAAAATCTTTAATTTGTCCCAATCCATAAGGCTAGATTTTATATCTATTTGTTTGGATTTACTACTGCTCTTCCAGAGAATTCACCTTTTAGAAGTTTTGGGTAGGTTTCTAAAAGATCTGTGAACGATAGTTCTTTGGTGAAACTTTTTAATTTATCAAAATCAATTAGCTTAGAAGCTTCATTCCAAACAAATTCTCGACGTTTTAGTGAAGCTCCTGAAGAATCTATTCCCCAAAGTTTTACTCCTCTAATGATAAAAGGCATTACTGTAGTGTTAATTTTAATTCCTCCAGCATTACCACATGCTGCAATTATTCCACCAGGTTTTGTTTGCGCAAATATCTTTGTTAAACCTGATCCACCTACAGTATCAACTACACCATCCCAGACAGCTTTCTCTAGTAGTTTACTCTCACCTTCAAATTCTTTTCTATCAATAATATTTTTGGCTCCTAAATTTTTTAAGTAATCATTTTTATCTTTTTTTCCAGTAACAGCATGAACGTCGTAACCCATTTTTGATAATATCATTACTGCTATGCTACCTACTCCACCTGTAGCTCCCGTAACTAAAACATCTTTAACTTTTTCTCCCATCAATAATTCTTCTCTAGCCTTTACTGCGAAAGAACAAAGTAGAGCAGTGAACCCTGCTGTGCCCATCATCATTGCTTGATGATTGGTAATATTTGCTGGAGCTTTTATTAAAAAGTTAGAATTCACTTTTGCGTATTGAGAAAATCCTCCAAAGAATGCTTCACCCACTCTAAATCCTGTCAAGATAACTCTATCACCTGATTTGAAATTTGTGTCTTCACTTTCAACAACATTGCCTGAAAAATCTATACCTGGTACAAATGGAAAGTTTCTAACAATTCTTCCTCCATCTTTAAGTATCATGGCATCTTTATAGTTTAAACTTGAATAATCTACTTTAACTAAAACGTTTCCATCTTTTAGAGCATTAGTGTCAAGCTCTTGAACGCTTCTGGTAAAATTTTCATTTTTATTATCAATTATTAAGGCTTTAAATTTATTTGTCATATTTCTATTTACTAATAAGTCTTAAGTATCTATTTTGATGTGAAAGATCTTCTTTGAAGCTGCCTAAAAAATAATTTGTTATTGTTGTTGCTCTCTCTTTCTTGATGCCACGCATTGTCATACATTGATGAGCTGCATCAATTGTTACAGCTACACCTTTAGCATCTAGACCTTCCATTAGAGTCTTTGCAATTTGCATGGTAAGTCTTTCTTGAGTTTGTAATCTTTTTGAGAATATATCGACTGTTCTTGCTAGCTTGCTTAATCCTACGACTTTATTTTTAGGAATGTAGGCAACATGCGCTACACCAATTATTGGTGCCATGTGGTGCTCGCAGTGGCTTTCTAATGAAATATTCTTCTCTACAACCATATCATCGTATCCATCGACATCTCCAAAAGTTTTTTTAAGTTCTTCCGCTGGATTTTGATTGTAGCCTTTGAAATATTCTTTAAATGCTTTAACAACCCTTTTAGGGGTTTCAATCAGCCCTTCTCTGTTTGGGTCTTCTCCCATCCACTTTAATACAGTTTTAAAAGCTTCTTCAGCTTGAAGATCGGTGATTTGATCTTTGTTTATCCCGGGTTTATCTGTGTCTTTTACTAGTTTCATAATAAGAAATCATTTTTACAGCACATAAAATACTAAAGCAAATTGCTATTTTGTCCTTTTTTCATTATTTTACGCAGATGTTTAGAAAACGAAAAAATATATTTGAGGTAGAAGAAGGAATATTCTTGTCTCCTAAATTTGACAACAAAGGTTTGGTGCCAGTTATAACTACTGACATTAAAAATGGTGATGTATTGATGCATGGATATATGAATAAAATAGCTTTTAAAAAAACTATAGAAACTAAAGAAGCTCATTACTGGAGCAGATCGCGTAAATCTTTATGGCACAAAGGAAAAACTAGTGGCTTTGTTCAAAAGGTTGTTGAGTTAAGAATAGATGACGATCAAGATGCTGTTTGGATGAAAGTTAACATTGGTAAAGGTGCAAGCTGTCATGTAGGTTATATATCTTGCTTCTACAGATCAATACCACTTGGCAAAATTAAAAATTCTAGAAAAATTAAAATGAAATTTAAAGAAAAAAATAAAAAATTTGATCCAGATAAAGTTTATAAGGGGCAACCTAATCCCACAAAACTATGAATCAATTAAAAGTCTTAGCTCCTTTTGGGCCTAGAATAGCTAAATTAAAATTCCCTCAATTGATAATTAAAAATATCAATTTAGAAGTTGAAAGAATTATAAAAAAAAAAAAATTAATTGAAAAATATGATTATTCAAAAAATCTTGTTGGTCAAGTAAGGCAAGAAATACAACTACCCTCTATTTTTATTAAAAAAAATATTTACAAATTTATAAGTACTTCAATTAAAAAATATATCAAAGCAAGTACAGGAAAATTAACAAAGAAAATAAAAATTATAAATTTTTGGGTGGTTAGGCAGTACGCACATGAGTACAACCCTGTACATTATCATGATGGACATGTGTCTGGGGTTGGGTATTTAAAGCTCCCCAACCTAATTAACAAAGACAAAAAAAAATTAAAAACCAATGGTTCAATTGACTTTATCAATGGAAGCAAAATGTTTTTAAGTAATAGTATTTTCAATCATAACCCCGAGGTAGGGGATGTAATTTTATTTCCAAATTACCTAATGCATACAGCTTATCCTTTTTCAGTTGAAGGTGAGCGAAGATCATTTTCTTTTAATGTGGAAATAGATTCAAATATTGCTAATGTGTTTCATAAATGAGTGATGAAATACAAAAAAATGTCTTTGGAGAACCTCTGGAAGATTGTTCTTTAGATCCAGTTACTGGTTGGTATAGAGATGGCTGTTGCAATACTAGTGATGCTGATAAAGGTTTCCATACTGTTTGTGCTAAAGTTACGAACAAATTTTTAAACTGGTCTAAAGAAGCGGGTAATGATTTAATTACACCACATCCAGAGTTTGGTTTTTTAGGTTTAAAAGAAGGAGATAGTTGGTGTGTTTGCGCAACATGGTACGCTAGAGCCGTAGAGGAAGATGCTGCTTGTTTAATTTATTTAAAGAAAACAAATATAAAGACTTTAAAACTAATTTCGATTGAAAAATTAAAGAAATATGCATTAGATTTATCTTAATTATTTCAAAATTTTAATATTTTTTTTATCTGCCAAATTTTCTTTCTAAATTTATAGTGTAGTTTCCAGCCCCAATTATTTTGGTCTTGTTGTGTTTTAACATGGTTAATAATTTCTGCAGATTCATCTATTCTACCATTTGTAAAGTTGTTTTTACTTTGGATTATTCGATTTAAATATTTACCTCTTAAATCTTTGTTCTTAATAGTCACCGAAACATAGTCGTTCCAAACATCGATTCCTGTCTCATGATTAGTGTAATGTTCTAGCACCTCTGGATTGTAATCATTTTTTTTTCCCCATTTCGCTAAGGCAAGACTACTGTCGGGGTAAAATCTCCAATTATCAGTGGGGTATCTATGGTATTTTCCATTTGAAGGGGCGTTTAAAAAAAAAAGACCATCTGGCTTTAAAACTCTAAGTATCTCCAAATAAGTTAACCAAAAAAACTCTGTATGTTCAAAAGTTGATATTGAAACAATAGCGTCAATAGAGTTATCTTCGAATGGTAAAGTGTATGGATCATCTAAAACAACATCAACATTTGGTCCTTTATTTAAATCTACACCTATGTATTTAAACTTTTTTAAAATATTATTTTTTATATTTGAATTAAAGGAATAGGATCCAATCTCAACTATTGTGATTAAATTTTTTGATTTTATAGAGTTTAAGTATGTATTTTGAAAATCTAAGAAACTTTTTAAAGCCGATACGTGCATCTAATATTAATTATTTTTTATAACTTCCTTAAGCTCATTATATTCTTCACATTTACAATCCTTTAAAATAGCAAGTCTTTCTTTAGCCTTGTCCAATCTATTTGTTGTAACGTAAAGTTCTCCAAGGTATTCATTTATACCGTTGTGATCAGGTTTTATTTCCAATCCTTGAAGATAATATTTTTCTGCTTGTTCGTACTTCCCGGCTTTTCTAAGTGTAAAACCTAGATAGTTTAATATATCAGGATTTTTTCTATCTACCTTATTTGCTTCTAATAATTTTTTATAAGCTTTGTCATATAACTTTAAAGCTTTTTCGTTTTTACCTTTTGACTCTAGTTTTTTTCCACGTTTTACAAAATTTTGCGCTTCTTTTTGTGGATTACTCGATTCAGAGCTACTGTCACCACCTGCTGCAAATGAAGCTTGTGTTAGCAAACAAAATGCAACTGTACATATAATTTTTTTAATCATGTTATGCAATTGATGATCTACCTCCATCTACACCTATTATTTGGCCTGTCATCCATGAGCTTTCATCGCTAATTAAAAATTTAGCAATTGAAGAGAAATCTGATCCCTCGCCTAATCTTTTTAATGGGTGAAGTTTGGCAATACCTTCGGCAATTTTTTCATTCTTTAGTAAAAATTCACCCATTTTAGATTTACTTAAACTTGGTGCGATACAATTTATTCGTACATTCGGTGCAAACTCTGCAGCTAGGGCAACAGTTAATCCTTCCACTGCTGCTTTAGCAGAAGAAATAATACTATGATTAGTGAAACCTTTTTGAGCTGCAACCGTAGAAAATAAAACAATTGCACCTTGATTTTCTTTTAATTTTTCATGTGTAGCTCTGATTATTTCAGTAGCAGAAATTAAATTTAAATTAAAACAATCTAAAAAATCTTTTTTCTTAGAAAGTTTTAATGGTTTTAAATCTATAGAACCAACACAATACGCCAATCCATTTATTGGTGTTTCGCTTAAATCACTAATAATTTTTTCTGAAAAGTTTTCTTCCAAAACATCACAAGGTGTAAAGGTGGAATCAAGTTCTGATGCTAAGGCTGATAAGCTAGATACGTCTCTACCTACCAAATGAACTTGCCCACCATCGTTAACTATTTTTTTAGCTAGAGCAGAACCAATTGATCCAGTAGCACCTAAAATAAGTTTTTTCATTTTGTAAATATATCACAAAAAATCACATTTTTTCGCGCATCTATTGTCACGTATATATTTAAGGAGCATAAGATATGCTTAATTTATGAAGCTTTTTTTAATTTTAGGTAGCCAGTTATTTGATCCTAAATACTTAAAAAACTATAGGGATCATAGTTTTTTTATGTGTGAAGACTATGGCCTATGCACTTATGAGAAGCATCATAAGTTAAAAATTCTATTATTCTTATCGTCTATGAGATCCTACTCTGATGAATTAAAAGCTAAAAAATTTAATGTTAATTACTATTCAATAAAAAATGATTTTAAAGTTTCTTATGAGAAAAAATTAGAGATATTTATTGTAAAAAAAAAAATTAAAGAAGTAAGTTTATTTGAAATTGAAGATAAGTTTTTTGAAAAGAAAATATTATCTTGTTTCAAAAAAAATAAAATTAAAACAAATATTATACAAAGTCCTATGTTCCTTACTAGTCGTGAAGAATTTAAAGATTATTTAAGTAAAAACAAGAAACCGTTTATGGCCACTTTTTATAAATCTAACAGAACAAAATTGGGTGTGCTGGTTGATAATAATTTAAAACCTAAGGGTGGCAAATGGAGTTTTGATGACGAAAATAGAAAGAAATTACCGAAAGATATTTCTTTACCTGACAGCCCAAAAGTCCAAAACACTTTACATACTAAAACATTGGCACCAATTATAGAAAAAGAGTTTAAAAGTCATCCTGGAACTACTGAAAACTTTTGGCTTCCGACAACAAGAAATGGTGCTGAGATTTGGTTGGATAATTTTATAAAAAATAAACTAAATTTATTTGGTGACTACGAAGATGCTGTAAGCAGAAAATCAAATATACTATTTCATAGTGCTTTGAGTCCTTTAATAAATATTGGATTAATTACTCCAAATCAAATTTTAGAAAAATTAAAAAAAGTAGAAGATAAGATTAAACTTAATTCACTAGAAGGATACACAAGACAAATTATTGGCTGGAGAGAATTCATGAGAGGTATTTATCAAAACTATGATGAACAATTAACAAAAACTAATTTTTTTAATCATAAAAATAAAATGAATAAAAATTGGTACAACGGTGAAACTGGTCTGGAACCTCTCGACTATTCCATTAAAAATGCAATCAATCACGGGTGGTCTCATCATATTGAAAGATTAATGATACTTTCCAATATTATGAACCTTTGTCAGGTTGAGCCTAGAGAAGTTTATAAGTGGTTTATGGAAATGTTTGTAGATTCATCTGATTGGGTAATGAGTCCAAATGTTTATGGCATGGGATTATTTAGTGATGGGGGTATATTTGCTACTAAACCTTATATTTGTGCATCAAGTTATTTTTTGAAAATGATGGACTTCAAAAAAGGACCCTGGTGCGATGTAATGGATGGGCTTTATTGGAATTTTATAGAAAGAAATAAAAAATTTTTTCAAGCAAATTTCCGGTTATCTATGATGGTGAGAATATTGGAAAAGATTGATAAAGAAAGAAAAGAAAGAATATTTACAGCAGCTAAAAAATTTATAAAAGAAAACACATATGCCGATTAAAGTATTTTTTAACGACTCTTGTAAAGTGTGTAGGTTGGAAATAAATCATTATAAAAAAATTTCCAATAGTGATTTGGTGTGGGTAGATATTACAAACAATAAAGAGGCCCAATTATTAACTTCAAAAACACCATCTGAACTTTTAAGAAGGCTACACGTAATTGAAGATGATAAAGTTATTTCAGGAGCTGGTGCTTTCCTAGTTGTTTGGTCTAAAATACCTAGATACAATATTCTCTATAAAATCCTTAAAGTAAAACCATTATTTTTTATTTTTCATTACGTTTATGAATTTGTTGCTTATTTTTTATTTCTAAAAAATAAAGGTCAACTTAAAAATATGTAATGAAAAAGTCTGATCTACCTACAAAAATTTGCTCCATGTGTAAAAGGTCATTTAGCTGGAGAAAAAAATGGAAACTTAATTGGAATAAAGTTAAATACTGCTCAAAAAAGTGTTCTGGATTGAATTAATTCAATTGAAATTTTGCTAATATTTTAGGTATGTTCGACTTAAAATTAAAATACCCCTTATTTGAAAAATTCCAACAAAATATATCTTCATCTCGATGAATAAAATTTATAACCAATTTTTTTTCTTTAACCATTCTTTTTAAAAAAGTCATATTCTCACCTATTGACGGATAAACGATATCAAAATTTTTTAGGTTGTCTAATAATTCTTCTATCTTATTTTCATTAATTAATTCAAAATTATCATTAATGTCACTTAATTGATCTTCCATAATATTTCTTTTATAGTTTAAAACTTTTGAATCTAGCTTTAATAATCTATAGTTATTATCAAGTAAAACAAAATAAATTTTTTTATAATCATTTATTTTTAAGTGCTCTAAGCTTAGATCGTTTTCAAAAACTATTAAATAATCTTTTTTAATATTGCTTTTTTGTATTTGTATTGCTGAAATTTTATATTCTCTGTTATCATTTAAGGGGAGAGCATTTTCACTAAGTTGAATGTTTTTATATTGTTTATTTGAAAATTTATTAATATTCCAAGATTGTGCAAGGTAGTGTTTTCCTTTTGTTTGTAAGCCCCCAACCCATCTCCAGCTTAGAGTGTTAGATGCAGCGTCTCCATCAAGTAAATATTTCATAAAAAATTCTGCTCCTTTTTGCCATGGTAAACCTAAGGTAAAAATCCAAATGCTTGCAAACCACATGCGTGCATGATTGTGTAAATAATTATATTCTTTAATTTCTTTTACCCATTCATTAAAACATTCAATTTTAGTTTGTCCGTTAATTGCTAGATGGTAATTTCTACTCTCCTCGATTGTATTTAAATCTTCTATAAAATCAGTCCACACTTTTGGTCTAAGCTCTAACCAACCTTTCCAATAAATTCTCCAGTAAATTTCTTGAATATATTTTTCAACTTTTTGATATGGATATTTACTTAAAACTTTTTTTGAAATTTCATACTCATTTATAAGTCTATGTGAAATATAAGGAGAAAGGCACGAGACATTTTTTCTTTGCATTGGACCAAAATCATAATTTCTTTTTGATGAATAATTGATAATATCGTTATTTATAAAAATATCTAAAGACTCTAAAGCTTTCTCCCTGGAGGTATGAAATTTCACTAAATTATATTTCCTTTATTAATTGGAGGCGAAACAATTGTGGTGAACCAACAATTATTGCAATTTTTGCTAGTGCTTTTTTCTAAATGCCACTCATAAAAATACATCTTTTTATCACTAGAAATTAATTCAACGTTATAAATGTATTCATTTTTTGAATTCGTGATTAATTTAATTTTATGAGACTCATGGTTTAATAAAACGTTATATTGATTTCCAAGCAGCATTTGTTGAAACCTTTCATATGGTCCTGTAATTTTTTTATTTTCAGGATGTGCAAATATCCAGGTCTGTTTAATTCCAGAATTTTTTTTTGGATTGTTGTTTTTTTTTAATGCATTCAATTGAATTTTAATTACATCATAGGCTGTTAAATTTTCGGCAGGCTTAATAGTGTCTGCGTGTAATAAATTTGTAAAATTTAATATGACAATGAGTAAGAAATATTTTTTTAGTTCCATATTTTACTTAATATTTCTTCCCTTTGGCAGCTAGATTTATATGCCAAGTATTTTAAAAAATTATTTTGATAGTAATTTTGATGATAGTCTTCCGCTGGGTAAAACTTTTCAAATTCCCAAACTAAAGTTACAACTTTTTTCTTACTAAATTTTTTTTCAATATTAATTATTGAACTCTCTATAAGTTTTTTTTGCATTAAATTCTGATAAAATGCTACTGATCGATAGCTTTTTCCTTTGTCGCAAAACTGTCCTTTAGCATCAAAAGGGTCTATGTTTACCCAAAAAACTTTCAATAACTCTTCGTAACTAGTTATCTTAGAATCGTAATAAACTGCAATAACTTCTACATGACCTGTGTCTTTGTAAACGACCTGTTTGTAAGTTGGATTTTTAACATGTCCACCTGAGTATCCGGATATTGATTTTATAACCCCTTTTACTTTATCAAATGATTCCTCCATACACCAAAAGCAGCCACCTGCAAAATAGGCTTTTTTATATTCATTCTTGCTATCTTCAGAAATCACTGTAAGTGGTGTGCCTGCTACGGAATTGAATATATTAAGATTAAAAAAAATAATTATAAAAAAAAAAATTTTAGTCATATATTAATTATACAGTTTTCTTTAAGTTAAAGGTAATATTTTATTTATGAAAAAACTACCAAGCTGTGATGACTGTGGAGAAAGTGAAACTATTCTTACTCAAGTTAGTAATTGTAGTGATGTAAAGTTTCTTTGTTCAGATTGTTATCATTTAAAATATCTTGAAGGAGATTCATTTAAATCAAATGAAGTTTTAAACTACGTAGAAATGAACAATATTTGTGAAGAATGCAAAAAAGAAGATGTTAATGTAAAATCTAATTTAATTATGCATGGCTATAAACTGTGTGACAGTTGTAAGACTTCGAAGACTTTATTCCCTGTCTAAAAATTTCTAGTCACAGCTAAAATAGCTAAAAGAATAAAGGCTTGGACAAACCAAGAAATAATTACAACACCAAAAGCTTTCCATAAACTTTTATAGTTTAATGTTTCTTTAACAGCTACTATCATGCAGACCAACATCCAAAATGCTGAACCTATAAATGTAACGGTCATTAAATCTTCGTTAAAACCAAAAATTCTAATTATTCCGGGGGCACTTGAAAATCCTATGGCTCTTAAAAGTGCAAATTGTGTAGTTTTTGTTTTTGGATCTGGAAATAACTTAACGCCAACAAAATAAACAATATACGCCCAGACAAACCAACTTATCAACGAGAAAATAGGTGCTAATATGAAATTGCTAGCTCCTAATGATGCGGCGCCAATGCCAGCAGCAGAACTTGATAGTATAACCACAAAAGCTGCTGAAACAGTTGCGTTTTTATCTTTTTGTACCTCATTAAAAACTTCAGGATCAATTTTAACAGATCGAAAAATTCTATTTAAAAATAATGTGTTCATTTTAGTTTTTTATCAAATTAGTTTTTGCTTAATTAGTAAAAGAGTTTAAATAACTTGTTAATACATATAACGTAAATAAAAAAATTTAAATGATAAAATTCACTCCTTTATTTAATGGCCTAGCAGCAGCTTTTGTTATTGGTGTATTGTCACTATTAACATTTGAATCACCACTTGGCGTGTGGCTAATGTTTTCATTTGGCTCGTCAGCATTAATTTTATTTGTATTTCATGATAGCGAGTTTGCAAAGCCTAAGAATGTTTTTTTTGGGCATTTAGTTTCAATTATTGTTGGTATTCTATTTAATCACTATTTCGGTATTTCATTTATTACTTTGGGTTTGTCTGTGGGTCTTTGTGTGACATTAATGATGTATTTAAAAATAGTCCACCCACCTGCAGCTGCTAATCCACTTATCGCTTTATTTGCTGATGTGTCTTACGATTTTATTTTATTTCCTGTTGTATCGGGTAGTATCGTTTTAATTATTTTATCTTACATTATTAATAGGTTTATTTTTGGAAGACAATTTGTTAAAAAAAAACCTAATTTAAAAGTACTATCGAGAAATTTAAAATCAAAGCGTAAGAAGTCCAAAAAAAGTAAGGCATCGTGAGGTAGAAGCTTAATTTATCTTTTGTAAGATAATTTTTCAGTAGGATAATAATAAAAATTAAAATGATTATTAAATTTAGTAATGCTAATTTAATCTGGTGAAACCCAAAAAAAACAACACTCCATGTTGCGTTAAAAAATAAATGAATAAAGTATATATTTAGAATTTTATAATCAAAAAAATTAATCCAGACTCTCCAGATTGCAACTGACATTAAAATGTATAACATTGTCCATATAGGAGCAAAAACCCAACTTGGTGGGTTAAAACTGGGCAATACTATTTGTGAGTACCAAGGTTCTTTGAAAGATGCAGTTGTAAAACCACCAATGCCAGAAGCTATAAAAGTAATAAATAAAATTAGAAAAAAAGATAAATATTTTTTTTTTGTCATGCAGTGATATATATCTAATTCATGATAAATAATAAGAAAAAAATATGGATAACTGGAGCTAGTAGTGGAATTGGTAAAGCACTAGCTTTAAAATTTGCTGAGGAGAACTGGCAAGTGGCAATATCTGCTCGTAGAAAAGAGTTATTGGATGAATTGGCTCAGAAAGAAAACATATCCGCTTACCCTTTAGATGTTACTGATGAAAGTTTAGTCACTACAACATTCTCAAATATATTAAATGAATTTAAAGAACTAAATTTATGTGTTTTTTGTAGCGGAGCGTATGACCCAAAACTAGAAAAGAATATAAACAAAGAACAAATTAGAAAAATTATGAATGTAAATTTTTTCGGTGTTTTGAATTGCATTAAAACTGTTGAAGATTATTTTAAGGGTAAAAAAGAGGGCCACATCTCAATTGTTTCTTCTGTTGCGGCTTACAGGGGCCTACCGAATTCTACTGGATATGGCCCATCTAAAGCTGCATTAACAAATTTAACTGAAAGTTTATATTTCGATTTTAAAAAACACAATGTAAGAATTTCTTTGATTTCACCGGGATTTATTAACACACCTTTAACAAGTCAAAATAAATTTAATATGCCATTTATTAAATCCCCAGAATTTGCGGCTAATAAGATGTATCACGGGCTTACAAAAAGTAATTCTTTTGAAATTCACTTTCCAAAAGAATTGACGTTAATTTTAAAAATTTTAAGAATTTTACCCTATAGAATATATTTATTTTTAATCGATAAATTTGTTAAAAGGTAACAGTTTAATTCATTTGATCAGGATTTTTTATAGCAAGCTCCAGCTTTTTCTTTCTCTGCTCTTCTTTGTCTCTTAATCGTTCTTCTTCTAAAAATTGCTCTTCATCTTTTCTTTTTCTCTCCGCGTCAAATTTTAGTTCCCATTCTTTTAATCTCATTCTTTCAACTTCAGTTCTTTTTCTAGTCTCTTCATCTATTATTTTCTGCTCATCATCTTTTATTTTTTGTATCGCTTCCAATCTTAATTTTTCTTCTTCGTCTCTTACTCTTTGTTCTTCATCACGTATTAATTGTTGGTCGTCTTTTTTTCTTTGATCTGCCTCAAGTCTTTTTCTCTCTTCTCCATCTCTTATTCTTTTTTCTTCATCTCTTATTCTTTGTTCTTCATCTCTTATTCTTTTTTCTGCTACATCTCTTAGCCTACGTTCTTCGTCTCTCAGCCTTTTTTGTTCAAGTCTAATTCGTTTTTCTTCATTTTTTTTTCTTTGCTCATGATCTTGCAGCCTCTGTTCTGTTTGCTCTTTTAATTTCTGATCTGCAATTTTTAGTTTCAGTTCTTCTTCTTTAAGCCTTAACTCTTGTTTTTTTATTTTTAATTCTTCATCTTTTATTCTTTGTTTTTCATGATTTCTAATTTTTATAGCTTGGATTTTAGCTATTTTTTCTCTGTGTTTATGTTTAGCTATTTGTTCTCTCAATTTTTTTTGTGCTTTTTGCTCTGTTGTAGTCTTTATTTTCTTAAGTTTTTTTACTTTTTTTCTTTTAGTGCTAAGTTTTTTATAAGTTTTATCAATTCTTGATGTAACTGTTTTAGTAAATTTACGGATACTAATTTTTGGAGCAAATTTTTTTTTTATTTTTGTTAGATGTTTTTTAATCTTTACGGTTTTCATTATTTTTAAAATTTACTATAAATTTAAATATCTTCAATGATAATTATAGAGGATTACTTATATTTTAAACTCTATTATCTGCCAAATATGCCTAATTTAACGTCGTAATCCACAGCTATTCCGTAATCAGGGTCATCGTCACTATCAACAACGAGTTGACCTGCTTTACTAAGCAGCTTATGGCAATCACGTGTTAAATGTCTAAGTTTTACTTTTTTTCCAATTGCATTATATTTATCAGCTATATCTTCGATAGCTTTCAGCGCAGATTGGTCAATTATTTTTGATCTAGCAAAATCAATAATAATAACAGCAGGATCTTTTGTTGGTTTAAAAATTTCTAAAAAACTATTTGTTGATCCAAAAAAAAGTGGTCCTTCGACTTCGTAAACTTTAGCTCCTTTTTCTCGTATCGACGGTCTTTCAGTTACTCTAATTCTTGAGGCAGACTCCCAAGCAAATACTAGAGCTGAAAAAATTACACCAACAATTACCGCTACAGCTAAATCTGCAACAACTGTCACAGCTGTAACAAGAATAATTACAATTGCGTCACTCTTAGGAACAAGAAAAAGTATCTTTAAGGAGTTCCAGGCAAAAGTACCAATTACAACCATAAACATAACCCCTACTAACGCAGCTATTGGTATCATTTCGATTAAAGAAGAAGTGTATAAAATAAACACTAATAAAAATAAGGCTGCTGCAATACCTGCAATACGTGTCCTTCCACCCGACTTAACGTTAATCATCGATTGTCCAATCATAGCACAACCACCCATACCTCCAAAAAAACCTGTTACTGTATTAGCCAAACCTTGTGCTAAACATTCTTGACTTGCTCCACCTCTTTTATTTGTAATTTCACCTACTAGGTTAAGTGTCAATAAACTTTCAATTAGTCCTATGGCTGACAATATAAATGCATATGGGAAAATAATTTTTAAAGTTTCTAAATTCAAAGGTACGTTAGGAATTAAAAAATTTGGGAGACCACCTTTAACGCTTGCAAGGTCGCCAACGCTTGGGATGTCAATTTTAAATGTTATAACCAATATGGAAGTTAATAAAATTGCAACTAGTGTAGCTGGTAATGCTTTTGTTATTTTAGGTAACAGCCAAATCACTGACATAGTTAAAACAACAAACCCAACTGAATAAAATAATGTATTCCCTGTTACCCAAACTGAATCTCCTAAAGAATTAATTGTTTTAAATTGACTAATTTGAGAAATACCAATTACTATTGCTAATCCGTTAACAAATCCCAGCATTACAGGTTGTGGAACCATTCTAATAAATTTTCCTAGTTTAAATATACCGGCAATTAATTGTATTAATCCCATTAAAATTACTGTCGCAAATAAATATTGCGCACCATGATCTGCAACTAGAGCGACCATTACAACTGCTAATGCTCCTGTAGCGCCAGAAATCATTCCGGGTCGACCACCAACCAATGCCGTAATTATTCCAACTATAAATGCAGCATAAAGGCCAGACAACGGCTTAACACCCGCTACAAATGCAAACGCGATAGCTTCAGGAACTAAAGCTAAAGCTACCGTTAATCCTGCTAAAATTTCTATTCTAAACAAAGCAAAAATTGCTCCATCTTTTGGAATATAATTTTTTGCATTAAAACTAATAGATTTTGCAACATCTAAAAGTGCTTGTGATGAGACTTCTGACGGAGGTCTTCCTTTTTTCAAAAAAATACTTTCTAATTTATGTTACTTTTATAATTGTCTTGCTAATTTTTTTACTTTTTCCATTTCTTTTTTAAACTTTTCTTCTTTCATGCCAGGCAGAACTTCGTAAAATCGTGCGTACTCAATTTTCATTCCACCAAGCTTAAGTACTCCTGCTTTAATTCTTCTAAAGGGCATGTTTTGAAACCATGTTTGAATAGAAAAAATATTTCCACCGTATGACATTGACATAATAGCAAGTTTATTTTTCATTGCTCCTGCAACAGGATAGCCCCAGTTTCCAACAACTCTTTTAAAAGCAAAAAACCACTTGGGTGCTAAAACAAGGTCGATCCAATTCTCTAAAATAGCACTTGCTCTAAGATTGTAACAAGGTGAAATTAAAAACATTACATCGGATCTTTCTAGTCTTTTTCTGTAATCAAGAACTTGCTC
>Ga0307986_10000696_pt1 | contig 24520 bp, 25 predicted proteins | sample EllFjometageno82_FD_203170 | JGI IMG/M metagenome (GOLD analysis project Ga0307986, IMG submission 203170) | Marine microbial communities from Ellis Fjord, Antarctic Ocean - #82 | ecosystem: Environmental > Aquatic > Marine > Unclassified | place: Southern Ocean | collected 2014-10-09 | reverse complement strand
TGGAAAAGCAAGATGTTTTGACACAGAAGAAGCGGCATTTGATGCAGTTAAAAAAAAAAAATATAAAGATGGAGACGTAATAATAATACGCTATGAAGGACCTAAAGGTGGTCCAGGTATGCGAGAGATGCTATCTACAACTGCTGCAATTTACGGACAAGGTAACGGAGAAAAAGTCGCATTAATTACAGATGGAAGATTCTCTGGAGCAACTCGAGGGTTTTGCGTAGGGCATGTAGGCCCTGAGGCTTTTGTAGGTGGTCCTATTGCATTACTTAAAAATGGCGACGTAATTGATCTCGATGCAAATAAAGGCACTATAAATGTTAGACTTACAGCAAATGAATTAAAAGTAAGAAAAAAGAAATGGAAACCAAAAAAAATTAATTTTGGTAGTGGTACACTATGGAAGTACGCTCAAACAGTTGGACCTACACATGAAGGTGCAACTACACATCCTGGTGGAAAAAAAGAAACCAAGTGTTACGCAGATATTTAAATGAAGGTAAAACCAGTTATTTTGTGTGGCGGAACCGGATCTAGACTTTTCCCAAACTTTAAAAAAAATCCATCAAAACAATTTATAGACTTCGGCGGATGGACACCTTTTGAAAAAACATTAGATAGAATAAGAGACTCAATTTTTGATAGCCCAATTATAAGTACAAATAAATCCTATGAAAAACTAGTACGGCATACTTTAAAGAAAAAAAAAATAAAAAAATTTAAGATAATATTAGAACCTTCTAAAAAAAATACAGCACCAGCTATTATAATCTCAACTTTAATAAGTGATATTAAAGCCAATCAACCAATATTGTTTTTACCTTCAGATCACTACCTTCCAGAAAAAAATAAATTTAATAAAGTTTTAAAATCAAATTTGTCTTCTTTAAATAATAAAAATATATTTATATTTGCTATTAAACCAAAAACTCCAAGCGCAGATTACGGTTATTTATTAAGTAAAAAAATAAAAAATATTAATAAAGTTATTAAATTCATTGAAAAACCAAATGTAAATAAAGCTAAAAAAATAATAAAAAAAAAAGGCTTTTGGAATTCAGGAATTGTTTTAGCTAGAAAAGATTCTATTATACATAATGCTAAAACAACTCAAAAAAATTTATTTAATCATTGTGTTGAAACAACAATCAAAAGCAAGTCAAAAAACAACACAACTATTTTAAATAAAAAATACTATCATAAAATAAAATCAATATCTTTTGATTATGCAATTTTAGAAAAAGCCAAAGAAATTAATTCTATAGAATTAAATTTAACTTGGACTGACCTTGGAAGTTGGAAAGAAATATTTAAAATTGTAAAAAACCAAACAACCAAGACCTATATTAAAAAAAATACTCATTATCGACCATGGGGAAATTATAAAAACTTTTTCAAAGGAAAAAATTTTTTACTGAAGGAATTGACAGTTAATAAAAAGTCTTCTATTAGCCTTCAAAAACACTATCATAGAGCTGAACACTGGACAGTGACAGAAGGTAAACCGAAAATTACAATTGGAAAAAAAACTTTTTTTAAAAACATAAATGAAAGCGTATTTATACCTAAAGGTTCAATTCATAGAATAGAAAATGTTTTTAACGAACCTGTTAAAATAATTGAAGCACAATTAGGAGATATATTAAAAGAGACTGATATAATTAGATACGAAGATATATATGGACGTGTTAAATAATTTCCAATTCAATTGGTGTATGATCTGAAGGTTTTAACTTACTTCTAGGTTTCTTGTTAATATTTATTGTTTTTATATTTTCTAATAAATTATCTGAGACTAAGAAGTGATCAATCCTCATGCCATAATTTTTTGGCCAAGACCCAGACATGTAATCCCAGAAAGTATATTCTTGTTGTTTTTTTTTTAGTTGTCTATAAATATCTTTAAATCCGTAGTTTATTAATTCTCTAAAATATTTTCTTATTTCAATTTTATACAAAGCATCATCTAAATATCTTTTCTCATCATAAACATCGATATCTTCTGGAATAATATTGAAGTCTCCAGAAATAATTATATTTTTTTCAGTAGATAGAGCTTTCTTTATAGATTTTAAAAATTTGTTTAGCCATTTTTTTTTATATTCATATTTTTCAGTGTTAATAGGGTTTCCATTGGGCACGTAAATATTAATGAGTTTAATTTTTTTTTTTTGTAACTGGATGTCACCAGTTATAATACGTGATTGTTTTAGTTCATCTTCAATAAAATTTAAATTAATATTTTCAATTTTGACTTTTGATAAAAAAGCAACGCCATTATAACTTTTTTGTCCAAACACAAATGATTCATAACCAATTTTTTTAAACTCTTCAGTTGGAAAATTAATATTTTCTGTTTTAATTTCTTGTAGCAGCAATATATCAGGTTTATCAGTTTTTATATATTCTAGTATGTTTTCTATTCTAGCTCTCACAGAATTAACATTCCAAGAAGAAATTTTCATTTATACAGAAAATGACAAACCACATCCACACGATGAGGCAGCTTGTGGATTTTTTATAACAAAAGAATTACCAATCATTTCTTTCTGATAATCAACTATAGAACCATTAATAATTTCCAAGGAACTAGTGTCGATAACAGTTTTGTTAAAAATTATGTCATCTTTTTCAATTTTTTCATCAAATGAAAAATTGTATTTAAAACCAGAACAACCACCTCCCTGTACAGAAATTCTAAAATAACAATCTTTATCTTGTTCAGATACAATTTGGCTTATTTGTTTCTTTGCTTCTTCTGTAAATTCAATTTTATTAGTCATATTTAACAAATGATGTATTATACATTTTTACCAATTCTTATGCAAAAAAACTTAAATTATAAATATTCAGTTTTATCAGCCCCAATTAAATCAAAAGGTAGGTTATACAAGGAACCATTGAGCTCTCTGCGAACTGCCTATCAAAGAGACAGGGATAGAGTAATTCACTCGACAGCATTTCGAAGACTTAAACATAAAACTCAAGTTTTTGTTAATACAACAGGAGATCACTACAGAACAAGAATTACACATTCATTAGAGGTTGCGCAAATAGCAAGAACGCTTGCAAAATATTTTAATTTAAACGAAGACCTATGTGAAACACTTAGTTTATCCCATGATCTTGGTCACACTCCTTTTGGTCATGCAGGTGAAGACGAGTTAAATGAATGTATGAGTCAGCATGGTGGTTTTGATCATAATATACAAACTTTAAGAATTGTTAATATTCTTGAAACTAAATATTATAATTTTAAAGGATTAAATTTATCTATTGAAACTATTGATGGATTAGTCAAACACAATGGACCAGTCAATGACACAACAACACTTGATAACATATTAGGGAAAAATATTTTTAAAAATAGGATTGACTATACTGCCAACCCTACATTAGAGGCTCAATTAGCATCAATTTCAGATGATATAGCATATAATAGTCATGATCTTGAAGATGGTTTAAGAGCTAAATTATTTAAAATAGAAGACTTAAAAAATATTCCTATTTTGTCAGAGGTTATAAATAAACATAAAATATTTATTAAAAAAAAAGGAACTGATTTAGTATTAAGACAAATTATAAGAGATACAATTAATGTAATGGTAAAAGATATTATTTTAAATACAACAAAAAATATTAAAAAAGAAAAAATAAAATCTTTAAATGATATTTATAAATCTAAAAATTTGCTAGTTTATTTCTCTAAAGAAATGAATTTATTTGACATATCTATTAAATCTTTTTTAAAAGAAAAAATGTATTTTAGTAAAAATGTTCTAAAGAAAACAAACATGGGCAAAAAAATAATAAAACACCTGTTTATAAAAATAAAAAAAAATCCTTCAAAGTTTATTAAAAAATCAATTTTTAATAAAGATAATTTTGAAAGAAATATTTGTGATTTTATAGCTGGAATGACAGATAGATATGCAATTAATCTTTACAATTCATTAAAATGAATATTTTTGAAACATACCAGAAAAAATTACAGGATCTTGTTGTAAATAATTCTAACTATTTAAATATAGATGAAAAAATTAATTTTAAAGGAATTGTAATAGAAATTCCACCCCAAGAATTTAATTTTGATCTCTCTTCAAATATAGCTTTAGTTCTAGCAAAAAAATTAAATCAATCTCCTCTTATATTGGCAGAACTTATTAAAAATCTAATACAAAAAAACTATGATGATTTTTCTAAGATTGAAGTAGCCGGTCCAGGTTTTATAAATTTTAAATTCACTGAAAAAACTTATCAGAAATTAATTATAAACATTCTAAATGCAAAAAATAAATATGGATCAACTATTAAAAAAGACAAATATAACATAGAATTTGTTTCCGCTAATCCCACTGGTCCAATGCATATAGGCCATTCACGCGGAGCTATATTTGGAGATGTATTGGCAAATTTATTAATTTTTAACGGAAATATAGTTACTAAAGAATATTATATAAATGATTATGGCAACCAGATTGTCAATTTCTCAAAATCTGTTTTTTTTAGATTAAGAGAGATTAAATTTAAAGAAAAATTTGTTAAAAAAGAAGGTTTTTATCCTGGTGAATATATTATTGATATAGCACAAAACATACTATTAGAATTTCCTGACATAAATTTAAATGATTTTGAAAAAATATTTGAAATTTTGAGCGAAGCTTCTTTAAAATATTCAATGAAACTTATAAAAAATGACCTGAAAATGTTAGGAATTTCACATGACAATTTTGTTTCTGAAAAAGATCTTGTAAAAAAAAATTTAGTAGAAAAATCTATTAATTATTTAAAAGATAAAGAATTTGTTGAATACGGATATTTAAATCCACCTAAAGGTGAGGAAAACAAAGATTGGAGAAAGACAAAAAGATTAATTTTTAAATCAACTTTATTTGGCGATGACTCAAATAGAGCATTACAAAAAAATGATGGTTCTTGGACATATTTTGCAAATGACATTGCATACCACTCAGATAAAGTCTCTAGAAATTATAATTACTTAATAAACGTTCTAGGTGCTGACCACACTGGCTACATTAAAAGAATAACTGCAGCAACAAAAGCTCTCTCTGATGAAAAAATATCTTTAATATGTAAGGTTTGCCAATTGGTAAAACTTTTTAAAAACGGTCAACCCTACAAGATGTCAAAACGTTCTGGTGACTTTATATCTGTCAGAGAACTTTTAAATGAAGTCAATAAAGATTCAATTCGCTTTATGATGCTTAACAGAAGTAATGATGTAGAACTAGATTTTGATTTTGATAAAGTTTTAGAAAAAACAAGAGAAAACCCTGTTTTTTATGTTCAGTATTGTTATGCTCGAATATCTTCGATTTTTAGAATCTTAGATATTAATATTAATAGTGTATTTAAAATTGATGAAAAGAATTTTCATCTCAACGAGCCAGAAATTAATCTTTTAAGAAAAATTTTAGATTGGCCTAAAGTAGTTGATACCTCATCTAATAAACTTGAACCACATCGCATTCCTTTTTATTTATACGAGCTTGCAACTTTATTTCATTCATACTGGAGTAAAGGAAATGACAATCCTAAGTATAAATTTATAGAAAATGGAAAAATCAGAAACATTAATACACTTTTAATAATTAAATTAGTTTCTTTAACCATAGAAAATGGAATGAAAATTTTAGGGGTTTCTTTACCAAGAAAAATGTAATGATTAAAAATTTTTTATCTGTACTAATGTTTTTATTTATTTCTACATTTATTTACTTTATTTTTTCTACATATTACTCAGATCAAAATAAAAAAAAAATTAACAGCAATAGAGTAGATTCATATGAAAAGATTACAGAAAATATAAAAAATCTTCCTAAATTACCTAATAATACAAATGATGTTATAAAGTTTAACTCTGGTTATGAAAAAAATCACAATAAAATAAAAAGAAATTTTTGGAACTTATTTAAAAAAAATGATTAGAAAAGCTATTATTATTAGTATTTTGGGTCGCACATTAACAAAAGATGAAATAAATATAATTAAAAAAGAAAAACCCTGGGGTTTAATTCTTTTTAAAAGAAATATTTTATCTGAAAATCAAACTATAAAATTAGTTAAAAATATTAGAAGAATAATGAAAGATAATAAATATCCTATCTTGATAGATGAAGAAGGGGGTAGAGTTTCCCGAATATCAAATTTTTTAGATAACTCTCAATTCAATCAAAAATATTTTGGTGACATCTACAAACAAAATCAAAATTTAGCTGTAGCACTCTATAAAACCTATATTGACTCCCTTTCAAAAATTTTAAATAAACTTGGCATAAACATAAATACAACGCCAGTATTAGATTTAATTACGAAAAAAACGCATAGCATTATAGGAAATAGAAGTTTTTCATCAGATTCTGATATAGTTAATACACTAGGTAAACTGTGTATAAATTTTTATAAAAAAAATAAAATAGCCACTGTTATTAAGCACGTACCTGGACATGGTCGTGCAAATCTAGATAGTCATTTTGAACTACCTAAAGTCATAGATAGCTACAAACTACTAAAAAACGAAGATTTTAAATGTTTTAAAAGTATAAATAGTTTTTTTGCTATGACAGCACATATTTTATATACAAAAATCGATAACAAGAATAATGCGACACATTCTAAATTTATTATAAAAAAAATTATTAGAAAAGATATTGGATTCAAAGGCATTTTAATTTCAGATGATATTTCAATGAAAGCACTTCAATATGACGTATTTGAAAATGCAAGCTTAGCTTTGAAATCTGGTTGTAATTTAGTTTTATATTGTGCAGGTAAAACAAATGAAATGAGAAAATTACTGCAAAAAATACCTTATATTGATAAGTTTACTAAGAAAAAAACATCAGAATTTTATAAATTTTTAAGTTAAAATTAAACCATGGAATCAAATTTAAAGAACTCTATAAAAATTGAAATACCTAATTATTCAGGTCCACTTGAGGTTCTTTTAGATTTAGCTAAAACACAAAAAGTTGATTTAACAAAAATATCTATTGCTAAACTCGCGGATCAATTTTTATTTTTTATTAAAAAATCTAGCAATTTAAATTTAGAAGTTGCTTCTGAATACTTGCTTATGGCTACATGGCTTGCTTATTTAAAATCAAAATTGCTTTTACCGGAAGATGATGATGACAATTTTAAAGCACTTGAAGTTGCTGAAAAACTTAAATTACAATTAAAAAAGTTAGAATTAATTCGTCTACTTTCTGACCAACTAATTAGCAAAGAAAGAATAGGCATCAATATATTTTACAGAGGCATGAAGGGCGGAATTAAATCTATTAACACTCCAATTTATAAAGTTAGTCTTTATGAGCTTTTAAAAACATACTCAGCTATAAAGATGCAAAAAGCATTTCAAACGATAAATATTCCTAAATTACCAGTTTTTACCACCGAAGAAGGGTTGAAACAAATTCGAAATAATCTTCATAATATAACTGAGTGGAAGAATATAGAAGATTTAATACCCAAAAATTTTACTTTTAGTAAAAAATTAAAAAAAAGTGGTTTAGCTGGTATTTTTTCTGCTAGCTTAGAATTAACAAAACAAGGTGTTACTAATATAATACAAAAAAAATTATTTGAAAAAGTACTTATTAAAAAAATTAATTAAATGACTAAAATAAAAAAAAATATTAATAATATTGTTAAATTTACTAAAAATATAAATAAATTAGAAAAACAAGTTGAAGCAATTCTATTTGCTGCAGACGAACCTTTAGACATTGAAACAATTGAAAAAAGGGTACAAAGTACTAGTAATATTAAAAAAATTTTAGAAAATTTAGAGTCTGATTATTTTTCAAGAGGAATAAATTTAGTTTGCATAAAAGATAAATGGTCTTTTAGAACTTCAAAAGATCTTGTTAGCTTAATGTCTCTACAAAAATCAACGGAAAAAAAATTATCTAGAGCTACCCTAGAAACTTTGGCTATTATTGTTTATCACCAACCCGTTACTAGGTCAGAAATTGAAGAAATTCGTGGTGTTGCCTTTGGAACTAATACTATTGAAATTTTACTTGAGCTTGATTGGGTTAGACCAGCAGGAAGAAAAGACGTAATAGGAAAACCTATTCAATATGCCACTACAGAAAATTTTTTACACCATTTTAATGTTCAGAAATTAACTGATCTACCTACTGTTGACGAACTTAGTTCAGCAGGGTTAATTGACACAACTACTATTGATGCATCAATTTTTGGCACCGGTAAGTTTTACAAGGAACAGTCTAAGAGTAAAAAAGAAGATATATACTCAAATATCGAAAAAGCTATAGATGAGACCCCAAAATCAGACAAATAAAATACATTTAATTATCACTAGATATTGTGTATAAGTAATTGATGAGTATAGGTTTTTGGCAAATAGCTATTGTAGTTGTATTAGTAGTCCTTTTATTTGGTAGAGGAAAAATATCCGATTTAATGGGAGATGTTGCTAAAGGCATTAAAAGCTTTAAGAAGGGTATGTCAGATTCACCCGACCAAACTGACGACAAAGATAATTCTAACAAAAGTTAATTTCAATGCCACAAATTGGATGGTTTGAACTACTAATTATAGTAGTCGTAGCTATACTGATTATCGGTCCAAAAGATTTCCCAATAGTTTTGAAAAAAGCGGGCTCTTGGATAAGAACTGTAAAAAACTATTTCTCTGATGTTCAATCAAATATAAAACAAATGACAGATCTAGAAATAAATAAGAATGAATTAACATCCAAAGAAAAAAACAACAAAGATGAAAAAAAATAATAATCAAAATGAAACTATAGGAAATTTTGTTGGTCATTTAACAGAACTGAGAAGTAGGCTTGTTAAATCATTTATTTTTTTAATATGTATTTTTTTAATATGTTATTTTTTTTCAGCCGAAATATATCAATTTCTTGTTCAACCTTATTCCGATGCAATACAGTCTAATAATTTAGATAGAAGATTAATTTTTACTGCACTTCATGAAGCTTTTCTCACGTATTTAAAGGTTGCATTTTTTGCTGCTTTTTTTATTTCTAGTCCAGTATTTTTAACTCAATTGTGGAAATTTATAGCTCCTGGATTGTATAAAAATGAAAAAAAAGCATTGTTACCTTATCTTATTGCTACACCAATACTTTTTATTTTAGGAGGATGTTTAGTTTACTATCTGATAATGCCGCTAGCAATAAAATTTTTTTTAAGTTTTGAGTCTGTAGCTCAACCTGGAGCAATAGCTATTCAACTAGAAGCTAAAGTTAATGAATATTTATCATTAATTATGAGATTAATCTTTGCATTTGGTGTTAGCTTTCAGTTGCCAGTTATTTTAAGTCTTTTAGCTCGTACTGGCATTATTAATTCAGAGTATTTAAGATTAAGAAGAAAATATGTAGTAGTAATAATTTTTGCAATAGCTGCAATTCTGACACCTCCTGATCCAATTACTCAAATTGGTTTGGCACTACCTTTGTTATTATTGTATGAACTATCTATACTAACAGTTAAATTTATTGAAAAGAAAGAAGATGCATAGCATTAAAGATATTAGAAAAAATTTAGATTTTTTTAAAAAAAAAATTTCTGAGAGAAACAGCTCAATAAACTTTGATGATTTAATTGCTTTTGATAAAAATAATAGGGAGCTAATTCAACAAAAAGAGAGTAAAGAACAAGAAAAAAAATTAATATCTAAATTAAAAGATCCTTCAAACTTTGAAAAGTCAAAAAATTTATCTAAAGAATTAGATATAATTATTAAAAAACAAATTATATTACAGAACAAGATTTCTTCAATTCTCTGCAATATACCAAATATTGCTAGAGACGATGTACCTGTAGGTATTGATGAAAAATCAAATAAAATGATTAAACAACATGGCACCATAAAAAAATTTACCTTCCCAATTAAATCACACATAGAAATAGGTGAAAAAAATAGTCAAATAGATTTTAAAACTTCCTCCAAACTTTCTGGATCTCGTTTTGTTATTTTAAATTCGAATTTTGCACTATTAGAAAGAGCACTAATTAATTTTATGCTAGATATTCATGTTGAAAAGTTTTCTTATACGGAAATTTCACCTCCTTTATTGGTAAATGAAAATGTAATGTTCGGAACTGGTCAATTACCAAAATTTGAAGAAGATCAATTTGAAATAAAATTAAACGATAATGAAGAGAGAAAATTTCTTATACCTACAGCAGAAGTAGTTTTAACAAATTTAGTTAGAGATGCTGTAACGGACTCTAAAATTTTACCTTTAAGATATGTTGCTTCAACTCCATGTTTTAGAAAAGAAGCTGGAAGTTATGGCAAAGATACAAAAGGAATGATGAGACAACACCAATTTTATAAAGTCGAACTAGTTAGTGTAGTTGAGCCCTTAAATACTTTATTAGAATTGGAGAGAATGCTAAATTGTGCAGAAGAAATTTTAAAACTTTTAGAGATTCCCTATCAAGTTATTCTTTTAAGTTCAGGGGATATGGGATTTAGTGCTGAAAAGACATATGATATTGAAGCCTGGATTCCTTCCGAAAATAAATATAGAGAAATATCAAGTTGTTCATCTTGTGGGTCTTTCCAAGCTAAAAGAATGGGAGCTAAATACAAGTCTTCTAGTGAAACAGATTTTGTGTCTACTTTAAATGGATCGGCATTAGCGGTAGGTAGATTAATGATATCTTTGATTGAAAACTATCAAAACGATGATGGTTCTGTATCGATACCGCCTGTATTGAGAAAATACATGAAAAATTTAGATAAAATATAGAATTTTTATATTATGTTCTTGTTAAAATATTCCAGATATTATAATTAATCTTTTATTATGAACGGACAAGGAATAGCACAATTTATACCTCTAATATTAATTTTTGTAATTTTTTACTTTTTCTTAATTAGACCTCAACAAAAGAGAGCAAAAGATCATTTAGCTATGGTTGCCGGTCTTAAACGTGGTGATGAAGTTATTACATCAGGAGGCATAATTGGAACTGTAGATAGAGTGATGGAAGATGACAGAATTGAAGTCTTATTGGCAGACAATGTCAAAGTTCAAATTATAAAATCAACAATTACAAGTTTACTAAAAAAAACAGAAACTAAATAATAATCTTTTTTGTGCTTAGTTTTACAAAAATTAAAGTTATATCAATATATCTAATCTTGATATGCGCGATTTTTTTTGCGTCTTTAAATCTAAAAAATAATAATTTAATAGAAAAAAAAGTTAACCTAGGATTAGATCTACAAGGAGGATCTTATATTCTTTTAGAAATTGACACTAAGCCTTTAGTTAGTCAAAAAATACAAGCTAAAGTAATTCCTATAAAAAAATTACTTAATGATAACAAAATAAGTTTTAGAGATTTTTTAATATCACAAGAAGATATTTCCCTATCAATTAGTAAAAAACAACAAAATAAATTTAAAAATTTATTCTTCAAAAGACAAGATAACTTAGCCAATAATTTTATTTCTGAATATAATAAATTTGAATTAGACCTAGAGTTTGATCAAAATAAAGCTTTTATAAAATTTTCAAATTTTGGCCTTATAAGTTTAAATAATTCAGCGTTAGGTCAATCTATAGAAATTATCAGAAGACGTATCGACGATGTTGGTACAAAAGATCCAACTATTCTTCAAAGAGGTGATAAAAGAATTTTAGTTGAACTTCCAGGAATAGACAATCCTGAGAGAATAAAAGAACTTCTTGGAAAAACTGCTCAATTAACTTTTAGACTTGTGTCTAAAGATGATGCCTTTGGTTCTGAAAAACTCATTTTAACTGACAGCAACGAAGAACTTACTGTAAACAAACGAGTTGTCGTTAGTGGCGATAATTTAGTTGATGCGCAGCCTCAATTTGATAATCAGTCTAATCAACCTATTGTGCTTTTTACTCTAGACAGATTGGGTGCACAAAAATTTGGAAAAATTACTTCTGAAAATGTTGGACGTAGACTTGCGATAGTACTTGATAACACTGTAATTAGTGCTCCTCAAATTCGTGAAGCCATTACAGGTGGAACAGGAACTATTTCAGGTGGATTTTCATTTCAAGAATCTACTGATCTAGCTTTGTTACTTAGGTCGGGTGCTTTACCTGCACCAATTAATATTATCGAAGAAAGAACTGTTGGTCCAGATCTAGGAAAAGATTCAATAGAAGCAGGAGTTTTCTCTCTTATTATTGGGTTTATTCTTGTTATTATATTTATGTTTATAAAATATAAAATTTTCGGTTTAGTTTCAAATATTTCACTCATTGCAAACTTACTTATGATGGTTGGAATTCTAACTTTACTTGAAGCAACATTGACCTTACCAGGAATTGCTGGAATTATTTTAACAGTTGGTATGGCAGTTGACTCAAATGTACTGATTTATGAAAGGATTAAAGAAGAATTAAGAACAGAAAAATCAATAATACATGCATTTGATACTGGTTATAACAAAGCAAAAATTACTGTTATAGACGCTAACGTTACTACGTTAATAGCAGCAGTCATTCTATTTGTTTTCGGGTCAGGTCCTGTAAAAGGTTTTGCGGTAACACTTGGTATAGGTATAGTAACAACACTTTTTTCTGCATACTTTATTGCTAGACATCTAACTTCAGTTATTGTTTTAAATGATAAGAAAGGAAAATATTTTAAATTATAATGAATAATAAAATAAATTTCTCAAAATACTTTAAAATTACTAATATTTTTTCGCTTTTAGCTGTAGTTGTTAGTATCTTATTTTTATTTTTTAAGGGACTAAACTATGGTGTAGATTTTAAGGGTGGTACTTTATTAGAAATTAGAATTGAAAATAAAAATATTCAAATTCAAGAAATAAGAAGTTCCTTAAGTATTCCAACACTAGGTGATGTAAACGTCAAACAATTTGGCAAAGAAGGTGATTTTTTAATTAAATTTGAAAAAAATGCAAATGAAGATGATAAATTTATAAAAGATTTAAAGAACACTGTTTCAAAAAAAATTGGATCAGCGGTTAATTTTAGGAGAGTGGAAACTGTTGGGCCAAAGGTTAGCAGGGAACTTCTCATACAAGGTCTTACAGCTATAGCACTAGCATTAAGTGCTATGCTATTTTATATTTGGATTAGATTTGAATGGCAATTTAGTCTTGGTTCTATTATTGCACTTATTCATGATGTCGTTATTACGCTAGGTATTTTTTCCATCTTATCTTTTGAAGTAAACCTTTCCATCGTTGCAGCGGTTTTAACAATAGTAGGTTATTCAATGAACGATACTGTTGTGATATTTGATCGTATTAGAGAAAATTTATTAAAATATTCAAAAATTAAAACAAATGAAATTGCGGACATATCTGTAAATGAAACGTTATCTAGAACTGTTATTACTTCGCTAACAACTCTTCTAGCTTTATTTTCAATATTTATATTAGGCGGTGAAATTTTAAAAGGATTTTCGTTTGCGATGATATTAGGGGTTGTTATAGGAACATATTCGTCAATTTTTGTCGCTAGTCCTGTTCTTAATTACTTTAAAGTAACACAAAAAACATTATTAAAAGATGATATATAATTTTTAGTAAAGATTTTGAGCTGCTACCATTGAAAGTAACATTGGAAGAGAAAGCAAAGTATTAGTTCTAGAAAATAACATAGCAGTCCTTGCTGATTTTGCTTTTTCTTCTGGTGTACACTCAATCATACCAAGAGCTTTTTTTTGATTAGGCCATATAACGAACCATACGTTGTAAGCCATTATTATTCCAAGCCACATTCCAATTCCAATCGCAGTATTTTTCCCAAAACCACTTCCAATTCCTAGTGTCATTGCTTGGTGAGCATAACCGTTTAATGTTGCTACAATCAATCCTGTTATTATAGTTGCTAAAGCAGCCCATCTAAACCAAAACAAAACTGCCGGCGCTATAACTTTTGAAATTGCAGGCTTTTGCTCATCTGGAATTTTTGGCATGGAAGGAATTTGAACAAAGTTTAAATACCAAAGCAATCCAACCCACATAATACCAACAATAACATGCAGATATCTAAACAACCAGCTCCAGAATATTCTATCGAATGCGAAACCATCACCAAAAAAATGCAAGCTAAAGAACAATACTATTGTAAGAATAATTGAAACATGAATGGTTTTAGATAACGATTGTAGTAAATTTCCCATGATTCTCTTATAGCATAAAATTAATTAACTATGCAGTTTTTTTCATCGTATCTTTAAACAAAATACCCTTTAAAAATTGACCTGTATAACTTCCTTTTGTTTCTGAAACTTTTTCCGGAGTTCCTTCTGCTATTATTTCGCCTCCCTCTACACCTCCTTCAGGCCCCATGTCAACAACCCAGTCAGCAGTTTTAATTACATCTAAATTATGCTCAATTACCACAACTGTGTTACCAGTATTTACAAATGCCTGTAATATTTCCAAAAGCTTTTTAATATCGTGAGCATGAAGTCCAGTAGTAGGTTCGTCTAAAATGTAGAGAGTCCTTCCTGTTGATCTTTTTGATAATTCTTTAGCTAATTTTATTCTTTGTGCCTCACCACCAGAAAGGGTTGTAGCTTGTTGCCCAATTTTTATGTACCCCAAACCTACATGTTTTAATGTTATTAGTTTTGATCTAATTGTTTGAATATTCTCAAAAAAATCACAACCTTCTTCGACTGTCATATCTAGAACATCAGCAATATTTTTATCTTTAAACCTAACCTCTAGTGTCTCTCTATTATATCTTGTACCTTTACAAGTGTCACAGGGTATGAATACATCCGGTAAAAAGTGCATCTCATAAGTAATAACTCCATCTCCCTCACATGTTTCACATCTTCCACCTTTTACGTTAAAAGAAAACCTTCCTATTTTATAGCCTCTGGCTTTTGCTTCTGGTAGAGAAGCAAACCATTCTCTTATTGGTCCAAATGCACCTGTGTACGTAGCAGGATTTGATCTTGGTGTTCTTCCTATGGGAGATTGATCGATATCGATAATTTTATCTATTAACTCTGTCCCTTTGTAATTTCTAAAAGCTTTAGGTGTTTTTTTTGCTTTTGTAGTGTTTAAAATTAAGTTTAAAGCGTTGAACAATGTATGAAGAATTAAAGTTGACTTCCCACTTCCTGAAACACCAGTAACACAAGTAAAAGCACCTATTGGAATTTTAAGATCAACTTTTTTTAAATTATTACCTGTAGCTCCAAGAATTTCTAAAAACCTACCATTTTTAGCTGTTCGTCTTTTCCTCGGTAGCGCAATATATTTTTTACCAGAAAGGTAGTTTCCAGTTATACTTTTAGTATTCTTAACAATATCCTCATAAGTTCCTTCTGCAACGATCTCACCCCCATGTACTCCTGCTTCTGGTCCTATATCTATAATATGATCCGCATTTTCCATTGTTTCAGTATCGTGTTCTACAACGATAACTGTATTCCCAAGATCCCTAAGTTTTTTTAATGCTGTTATTAATTTCTTGTTATCTCTTTGATGCAAACCAATAGAAGGTTCATCAAGAACATATAAAACGCCAGTTAAACCAGAACCAATTTGTGAGGCAAGACGAATTCTTTGTGCTTCACCACCAGATAAAGTTCCTGACTCTCTTGATAGAGTTAAATAATTAAGTCCAACATTTAGAAGAAAGTTAAGTCTTTCATTTATTTCTTTCAATATATGTGTAGCTATTTTTTTATCTCTATCATTTAAAACTGAATTTAAATTATCAAACCATTCCTTTGCATCGTCAATAGATTTTTTTGTTACATCACTAATATTAAGTTCATTTATTTTAACACATAATGACTCTTCTTTTAATCGTTGTCCTTTACATTTTTCACAATTAGATTCACTTTGATATTGAGCGATTTCTTCTCTTTTCCATTCGCTATCTGTTTCTAAGTATCTTCTTTCAAGGTTATTTATCACTCCTTCAAAAGTTTTCTTAGTTGTATAAGATTGATAATTATCGTCATAAGAAAATTTAATTTCCTCTTCATCTGACCCATACAATATTACATCTTGAATTTTTTTTGGTAATTTCTTCCAAGAATCAGATAGAGAAAATTTATAGTGTTTTGCGATCGAAGATAAAGTTTGCGCATAATATAACGAAGTTGATTTTGCCCAGGGTTCTATAACACCATCTTGAAGACTTTTTTTTGTATCAGGAACTACTAAATTAGGATCTACATTTAAATTATGACCTATGCCCTCACATTCTTCGCAGGCACCATAAGGACTGTTAAAAGAAAATAATCTTGGTTCTATTTCCTCCAAAGTAAAACCACTCTCTGGGCATGAAAATTTTGATGAAAAAGTTATTGTTTCTATTTTTCTAAATTTTTTTGGTAATGTTTCATCTTCATACTCAACGACTAAAAGACCATTGGATATGCTCAATGCGGTTTCTACACTATCGGCCAAACGATTACCCATACTAGAATTTATTACTATTCTGTCAACAATTATTGAAATATCATGCTTAACTTTTTTATTTAATTCTGGAAAATCACTAATTTCACAATATTTTCCATCAACTTTAATTTTTTGAAATCCTCTTTTTTTATAATTTAAAATATCTTTTTTATATTCTCCTTTTCTTCCTCTAACTATTGGCGCAAGAAGATAAATCGTATTACTTTTTGGTAATGCTTTAATTTTATCTACCATTTCACTGACTGATTGAGAAACAATAGGTTTTCCCGTGAATGGAGAATAGGGAACACCAACTCTAGCATACAAGACTCTCATATAGTCATAGATTTCAGTTACTGTTGCTACCGTAGATCTGGGATTTTTAGATGTATTTTTTTGCTCTATTGATATAGCAGGACTTAATCCTTCTATAAGATCAACTTTTGGTTTTTTCATTTTATCCAAAAATTGACGCGCATAAGCAGAAAGACTCTCTACATATCTTCTCTGTCCTTCCGCATAAATAGTATCAAAAGCTAAAGATGATTTTCCTGACCCAGAAAGACCTGTAATTACAACAAGCTTATCTTTTGGAATATCTACAGAAACATTTTTTAAATTGTGTTCTTTTGCACCTTTTATAATGATTTTTTTCAACATTTTTTATAAACCTTTTTAATAATCATCTTATAATTTAGTTGTTTATATGATATAAATTTAATTGTTATTAAATAGCAAATCACATATTAACAACTAAAAATTATGGCTGGAAGTTTAAATAAAGTACTATTAATTGGAAGACTAGGCGCTGATCCCGAAATCAAACAAATGGTTAACGGTAAAAGTGTCGCAAGGCTTAGTGTTGCTACAAGTCAATCGTGGAAAGATAAATCCACTGGAGAGAAAAAAGAAAAAACAGAGTGGCATAGAGTAGTAATTTTTAACGAAGGGCTAGTTAATGTGGTTCAGCAATATTTAAAAAAAGGTGCAAATATTTATGTAGAGGGTGCCTTAACTACAAGAAAATGGAAAGATGAGTCGTCCGGTCAAGATAAATATTCTACAGAGGTTGTTCTACAAGGCTACAACTCAAGTTTAACAATGTTAGACGGAAAAAGTAAAAGTGATAATTCAAATTTAGTTACAGAAAACAAAAGTTCCTTACCAAATGATGACGTCCAGTCTGTAAACAATGATTTAGATGACGAAATTCCTTTCTAGATCTTATGGAAAAAACAGTTAGTCAAAACAACAATTCTTATAAACCTATTTTAGTTTCTGATGAAATGAGCTCATCTTATCTCTCTTACGCCATGAGTGTAATTGTGAGTAGAGCTTTGCCCGATGTTCGAGACGGTCTTAAACCTGTTCATAGGAGAATTATTTTCGCAATGTATAAGGGAGGGTACGACTGGTCAAAACCTTTTCGTAAATCTGCAAGAATAGTAGGAGATGTAATTGGTAAATATCACCCACATGGAGATCAGTCTGTTTACGATGCTCTTGTAAGGTTGGTTCAAGATTTCTCTATGAGTCTTCCTTTGATCGAGGGACAAGGAAATTTTGGATCTATAGATGGTGATCCACCTGCAGCAATGCGTTACACTGAAACAAAATTAGGAAAAATTTCTCAATTCTTAACTGAAGACTTGGAAAAAAATACTGTAGCATATAGGAATAATTATGATGAAACAGAAAGAGAGCCTGTAGTTTTACCTTCTCAGTACCCAAATCTTTTAGTTAATGGAGCAGGTGGTATTGCCGTCGGAATGGCGACCAGTATTCCACCGCATAATTTAGGTGAAGTAATAAATGCTACTAATGCGTACATAGCAAACAAAGAAATTACAGTAGCTCAATTAATGAAACACATTCCTGGACCTGATTTTCCAACCGGTGGAGTTATTATCGGAACTGATATTATTAAACAAGGATATAATAAAGGCAGAGGTTCATTTAAAATTAGGGGAGAAATTGACGAGGAAGTTCTTAAAAATGATAGATCAATGCTAATAATTAAATCAATACCATATCAAGTTAATAAATCTGTTTTAGTTGAAAGAATCGCACAACTAGCTAGAGAGAAAAAAATAGAAGGTATAAGCGATATAAGAGATGAGTCTAATAGAGAAGGAATTAGAGTAGTTGTTGAATTAAGGAGAGGCGTTGAAGGAGAAACAATCAGAAGACAACTCTACAAACAAACAAATATAGAAAGTTCTTTTGGTTTTAACACATTAGCAATCGTTAACAACAAGCCAAAAATTTTTAATCTAAAAGAATTTATTGCTGAATTTGTAAAATTTAGAGAAGAAACTTTAACAAAAAGAATTAAGTTTGATTTAAAAAAAGCTGAAGAAAGAGCCCATATTTTAATTGGTTTAGCTACGGCTGTAGAAAATATTGATGAGGTTATTAAGATAATAAAAAATTCAAAAGACACAGACACAGCTAAAAAAAATCTTTTATCTAAAAAATGGAAAATTAAAAAAAGTGTAAAGTTAGTTGTTTTAATAGAAAAAAAGAAAAGCCCATCAAGCTATCAGCTGTCAGAAGAGCAGGTTATTTCAATTCTTGAATTAAGACTTCAAAAACTAACAGCTTATGGAATAGGCGAAATAGAGACAGAAATAAATAAACTTTCTGCACTTATAATTGGGTACAACAAAATTTTAGGATCCAAAAAAGAGCTTTATCAAATGATAAGTGAAGAATTATTGGAAATTAAAACTAAATTTGCAGTACCTAGAAGAACTAAAATCACTGATGCCGAGTTAAATTATAGCATTGAAGAAACTATTCAAAAAGAGTCGGTGGTAATAAATATAACAAATCAAGGCTATATTAAAAGAAGTCCACTTACGAGTTTGAAACAACAAAAAAGAGGAGGTGTAGGAAAATCAAGTATAGTAACAAGAGATGAGGACTTTGTGGTGCAAATCTTTACAGCAAATACTCATACTCCATTTTTATTTTTTTCATCTGAGGGTTTAGCGTATAAAATAAAAGCTTGGAAAATTCCTGAAGGAAGCACAAGCTCAAAAGGTAAATCTTTGTTTAATATCTTACCACTTAAAAGTCATCAAACTATAAGTTCAATAATGCCTTTGCCAGACAATGAAATTGAGTGGAAAAAACTTTTTATAATCTTTGTTACTGCAAATGGAAATGTAAGAAAAAATAGTTTAGATGATTTTGCAAACATCAATGCTAATGGAAAAATAGCAATGAAACTAGATACTAACGATAAAATTGTCGGTGTTAAAATATGCAGCGATGATCAAGATATAATGTTAAGCACCAAAAAAGGTAAATGTATACGATTTATGGCAAAAAAATTGAGATTATTTAAAGGACGATCATCTAAAGGAATCAGAGGAATACAGTTATCAGATATTGACAAAGTAATATCACTATCAGTCTTAGACTCACCTAAAATTGACTCTAAGACAATAAAAAAAGATGAAAAAATAAAAAATGGTTTAAATAAATTTATCTTATCAATTACAGAAAACGGATACGGTAAACGAACATCATTTTTAGAATACCGAGTTACAAATAGAGGTGGAAAAGGAATTATTGGCATAATTAATTCACCTAGAAATGGAGACGTTGCTTCAACTTTAGTTGTAGAAGAAAATGATGAGATAATTTTGTCTACTGACAAAGGTAGTGTTATGCGTTGTGCAGTTAAAGAAATAAGGTCAGCTGGCAGAAATACACAAGGAGTTACAATTAAAAAATTAAGTGGTTCAGAAAAAGTTGTATCTGCCATCAAAATCGAAGATAATATCAATTAGATATAATGAGAACTGCAATATACCCTGGAACTTTTGATCCAATAACATTAGGACACGCAGATGTTATTCAAAAATCATTAAAATTGTGCGATAGACTGATAGTAGCAACTACAAATACTAAAAATAAGAATTATTTTTTCCCTATTGAAGAGAGAATTGAGATTATAAAAAAATCTCTTTTTACAGACTTAAAATTAAATTCCAAAAAAATTATAGTAACTCCGTTTAATTCACTAACAATTAATTTATGTAAAAAATACAATGCATTAATTATTATAAGAGGATTGAGAGCAGTGTCAGATTTTGAATATGAGTTCCAACTAGCTGGCATGAATAAAAAATTAGACAATAATATTGAAACAATTTTTTTAATGTCAGATGTTGAAAATCAAATAATTTCATCTAAATTTGTCAAAGAAATTGCTAAACTTAAAGGAAATATTAACAAATTTGTTACAAAGTCTGTTATCAAGTCATTAAAAGATAAAATATAATGAAAAAAATAATATTATTTTTAACAATTTTACTACTAACAACAAACAACATATATGCAAAGGAGATTATAATGATATTAAAATTAAAAGATGGTGATGTTGAGATTGAACTTTATCCAAAAGTAGCACCAGGGCATGTTAAAAGATTTCAAACATTAGCTAACGATGGTAAATATGATGGAGTTGTTTTTCATAGAGTAATAGATGGCTTCATGGCACAAACTGGAGATGTTCAATTTGGAAATGTCAATCTACCAGAATATAGTTTAGAGCGTGCCGGAACAGGTGGTTCAGATCTTCCAAATTTAAAAGCTGAATTTAGTGATATTGCCCATAATAAAGGTGTCTTGTCTATGGCTCGAAGTTCAGATCCAGATAGTGCTAATAGTCAATTTTTTATTGTTTTTGATTCTGCCCCACATTTAGATAGAAGTTATAGTGCCTTTGGGAAAGTTATAAAAGGCATGGAGCTTATAGATAAAATAAAAAAAGGCGATGGTGCAAATGGATCTGTTACTGATCCAGATAAAATTATTAGCTTAAGATCAAAAAAATAAACTTCAAATGAGTGTAACGCAGTTTTCTTTTGAGCTAATAGCTCAAGATGAAAAATCTAGGTTAGGTGTAATTAATACTCCAAGAGGTTCAATTGATACACCAGCTTTTATGCCTGTAGGAACACTCGGGACTATTAAAAGCGTCTTTACGGAAGATGTTGTTAAAACAGGAACACAAATTATTCTCGGTAATACATACCATCTAATGATTAGACCTGGAATTGAAACCTTGAATCAGTTTGGTGGTTTACACAATTTTATGAATTGGAATAAACCTATTTTAACAGACTCTGGCGGCTTTCAAATCATGTCTCTTGCAAAATTAAATAAAATTGACATTAACGTTGGGGCTGTTTTTTCATCACATATTGATGGGAAAAAATTTGTATTAAGTCCTGAAAAAAGTATTCAAATACAAAAATCAATTAATTCTGATATTCTAATGGTTTTAGATGAGTGCCCTAGACTCACTAATAGTACTGAAAAATTAGTTAGTGCAATTAACATATCAACTAATTGGGCAAAAAGATGTAAAATTGAATTTGGTAACGATAAAAAAAAAGCATTATTTGGAATTGTTCAGGGAGGTTTAGATAAAAAATTAAGATTAGATAGTTTAGAAAAACTTATTGCAATAGATTTTGATGGATATGCAATGGGTGGTTTAGCAGTAGGGGAGACGCAACAACAAATGTTTAGTATTTTGAATGCAACTGTTGATTATATGCCAATAAATAAACCACGATATTTAATGGGCGTTGGAACGCCTTCCGACATTCTCGGAGCTGTAAAGAGCGGTATTGATATGTTTGACTGCGTAATGCCAACCAGATCTGGCAGAACAGGCTTAGCTTTTACTTGGGAAGGCAAAGTAAACCTAAAAAATGCAAAATATCAGAATGATAAATCACCGCTAGATAAAAATTCGTCAATTAGAAATTTAAACCTATACTCTAAAAGTTATTTAAATCATTTAATTAAAAATAATGAAATTTTAGCATCTATGTTGATTTCTCTTCATAATATAAATTTTTATCAACAATTTATGATTGAAATCAGAAAAGAGATAAAAAAAGGTACGTTTAATAATTTCTACAATAAATTCATTGATTTATTTTAAATTATCTAAATTTTTGTTTGAATTCTTTGAATTTTATATATAAAAGAATTTTTCTAAAGGGCCCTTAGCTCAGTTGGTAGAGCACTTCCCTTTTAAGGAAGCTGTCGATGGTTCGAGTCCATCAGGGCTCACCATTATTAAGTTCTTTTTATTGGTGGGTATTCAATAATTACTTCTGTAATCCATCTTTTTAAATTTACTATTCTATTTTTACTTGATGGATGTGTGCTTAAAAATTGTGGCGGTTCCTTTCCTTTGTTAGAATCTGACATTCTTTCCCAAAGCTTAACTGATTCTCGAATGTCATATCCCGCTAAAGAAGAAAAAATTAATCCAAGATAGTCGGCTTCTGTCTCTTGTTTTCTGCCGAAAGGATTAAATATACCTAATTGAAAAATATCCATACCACTAGCTCTACCAACACTATTTCTTGCTCTATTAATTGCACCGCCTAAAAAAATATCAGCCACTTGTGTTCCAATGTTAACTGTCAATGCTTGACTCGCTCTTTCAACAGAGTGTTTAGCAACAGCGTGAGCTATCTCATGGCCCATAACTGCTGCTAAAGCATTTTCATTTTTTGTTACTTTTAGTATTCCTGTATAGACTGCAATTTTTCCACCAGGCATACACCACGCATTCTTAACTTTATCATTATCTACTAAAATATAATCCCACTGAAAATGACTTGTTGGATCTTTACCATCTTTTTTTAAAAAGAAATTTGAAACTGCAAATTCTATTCTTTTTCCAATCTCTTTGACTGAAAAAAGTTGTTTGCCAGTAGTAATTAATTTATTTTTTTCTTTAAATAATTCGTAGGCTTTAGCAGCAGAGTTATTAATAGATCCCTCGGGATAAATTGATAGTTGACGTCTTTCAGTAATCGGAACTGTTGTGCATGAAGGCAAGATTAAAGTGCCACAGCCACATCCAAATAGTTCAATAAATTTTCTTCTATTTATGTTATGAATCATATAATAACTATTTAATGATCTTAGATAATAAAATATTAATTGCAATTTTTATATTACTTGTAATCTTTATTATTTACTCTAGTTACCATTAATGACTACAAAACCTAAAAAATCTGTATTAGTAAGATTAAGAAATTATTTTATTACAGGAGCAATTGTTCTTATACCTATAGGTATTACAATTTATTTAACCTTATTTATAATAAAATTATCTTCAAGTTTTTTACCCAAAACAATAAACCCAAACTATTATTTACCATTTGATATTCCAGGAATTGAAATATTGATAACAATAATATTAATAACATTAATTGGAGGTTTATCTTTATCTTTTCTAGGTAAAAAATTTTTAGAAATTTTTAATAATGTATTAAAAAGAATACCCATCCTAAGAACTATATACTCTGCGGTAGGTCAACTTACTGAAAGTTTTACAAAATCCAAAGGCGTAGAAAAAAGTGTTGTTATTTTAGAATATCCCCGAAAAGGTATATGGGTTGTTGGTTTTGCTACAAAAGAAAACAATGGAGAAATTTCGAACAAAACTAATGAAGATTTAGTAAATATTTTTGTACCTACCACTCCAAATCCTACAAGTGGTTTTTTGTTAATGGTGCCAAAAAAAGATCTTATATATCTTGATATGAGTTTTGAAGAAGCTTCAAGATTTATTGTCTCTGCAGGAACTTCTATGTAGATATTATGAAGAGACACCTTCTTCATTAACTAAATCTACTTTATCAAAAAGTTTAAGTAAAAAATTAAATTTAGGATCATTTAATTCTTTATAGTCTAAATCATTAATATTTTTTTCTGCTAACTTAAATAGTTCTTCATGATGTACAGGATCTGCTATTTTAAATAGTTTTATTCCACTTTGTTTAAAACCAATTATATCGCCATATCCTCTTAATTTCATATCTTCTTCTGCTATATAAAAACCATCGTCTGAAGATTTTAAAATTTGAATTCTTTTTCTAGCATTTGTACTCAATTGATTTTTAAACATTAAAATACAAGTGCCAGCTTTATCACCTCTACCTATTCTTCCTCTCAATTGATGAAGTTGAGCTAAACCAAATTTATTTGCATTTTCTATAATTATTGCAGTAGCGTTTGGAAAGTCTATACCAACTTC
>Ga0307986_10000694_pt1 | contig 24533 bp, 27 predicted proteins | sample EllFjometageno82_FD_203170 | JGI IMG/M metagenome (GOLD analysis project Ga0307986, IMG submission 203170) | Marine microbial communities from Ellis Fjord, Antarctic Ocean - #82 | ecosystem: Environmental > Aquatic > Marine > Unclassified | place: Southern Ocean | collected 2014-10-09 | reverse complement strand
TAAATCCAAACAAATGGCTGATCAAATTATTGAGCAAGGTATTAAAGGAAAATTGTCAGAGATATGGGGAACGGAATCATGTTTATACTATCCAGGAAAATATGCTGGCACATGTGATGCAGTAGGTGTTTACGAGGGGCAAGAAACCATTATAGATTTTAAACAATCAAACAAACCCAAAAAAGAAGAATGGATTGAGGATTATTACCTTCAATTAGGGGCCTATTCATTAGCTCATAACGTTGTCCACAATTCAAAAATAACTCAAGGAATTGTTTTACTTTGTACTGTAGATAATTTATTCCAAGACTTTAGAATTCAAGGCGAAAAATTAGAAGAATATCAAAATAAGTTTTTAGAAAAAGTTGAACAATTTTATCATCAAAGGAATATGAACTAATATGAATTTAGCAATATGGGATATAGAATCTAGCAGTGCAAACACTTCATGGGGAAGTATTATTGAAGTAGGTGGTGTTTTAGTTGACGCAAACTTTAAAGAATTAGATAGATTTAATTTTAGATGCAGATTACCTGAAGGTGAAGTACCCCAGGCGATGGCCTTAATAGTTAATAAAACTAGTGTTGATTTATTAACCAAAGGAAATCTAAGTCACTATCAAATGTTATCTCAATTAGAAGCAGTATTTAAAAAGTGGAGCCCAGCAATATTTATGGGTTGGTCAAATATTGGTTTTGATGACGAGATGATAAGAAACGAATTTTTTAGAGGAATTAGATATCCATATATTACAAATGCTACACCAAACAAAAGACATGATGGATTAAATATAGCAAGAGGCGCTCATGCCGTGGATGAGAATGTTGTAAAAACAGAAATAAATGCAAAAGGTAATGCAGTAATGAAACTAGAATCGTTAGCTAGAATGAATGGCTTTGAATCGTCTGGTGCTCACTCAGCTTTATTTGATGCGGAATTAACTGTTAAAGTTTTAGGTTTAATTAAAAAAAATCAACCTCAAACTTGGGATACATTTTTAAGAACAGCAAATAAAAATGATACTGAAACAATCTTTAAAACTGAGAAGATGTTTACTCTAGCAGAATACCACTTTGGTAAGAATTATAGATTTGTAGTAGCACCGCTTCACCCGAAACATTGTATTCATCCAATTTATCAATGGGGTCAAGCATTTGATCTTAAAATTGATCCAATTCCATTATTTGATATGTCAATTTCAGAACTTAAAAGTGCAATTAAAAAATTAAAGTTTTTAAGAACTATACGCTCAAATAAGGCTCCTATAATTTTAGATGCAAGCTATGGATTACAAATCGAGCCATACAGCAAACTTGACCCTGATTTAATTAAAGAGAGGGCAAAATTAGTAAATAGTAATGAAAAATTCTCTCAAAACGTTTTAACAGCACTAAGAGAAACAGCTGAAGAAAAAGCACAATTTGATTCTCAGGTAGATCTACTTGCAGAAGAGACAATTTATAAAAAATTTACTCCTCAAAAAGACACTGCTTTATTTCCAAAGTGGCATGCAGCCTCATGGAAAGATAAATTAATTTTATTAGATAAATTTGAGGATGAAAGAATGGTAAGTTTTGGGAAAAAAATAATTTATCAAGAATCACCTGAAACATTACCAGCAGATATGTTTAAGAGCATAAAAAGAGGAATAGCTGAGAGAATATTAAGTAACGAAAAAGAGAAATGGTGGACATGCAAGGAGTTTTACTTCGAGTGTGATAATTTAAGAAACAGATACACCGATGAAAAAGATGAGAAAAAGCTCAAGTTTTTAGATGAAATTAATGAGTTTGTTGAAGGAATTCAAAAAAAATACGAACAAGCCTAATATCCTGTGAATTAAATAAAAAAAGATTTTTTTACACATTGAATAATAGGTTGAATCAAATATATAGAAACTATTATGGCAACAGTAAGTGTAACAGACGATAATTTCGATATAGAAGTACTAAAATCTTCAAAACCAATTGTAGTTGATTTTTGGGCTGAATGGTGTGGACCATGCAAGCAAATAGGGCCAACATTAGAAGAGATTTCTGATGAAATGGCGGATCAAGTTATAATTGCAAAACACAACATAGATAATGAACCAAACACTCCAACAAAATATGGTGTTAGGGGAATTCCTACAATGTTACTATTTAAAGACGGAGAGTTGAAATCAACTAAGGTTGGCGCAACACCTAAATCAGAAATTGTTTCTTGGATTAAAGAAAATATCTAATTTAATTTTAAAATTTCTCCAGCAAGATATAGAGATCCTGTGATTAGAACAATATCATTTTTTTGAATTTTGATTGAAGAGATAGCCTCTTCTATCGATTTTTTATATTCAATATTAGAAAAGTTTTTAATTTTCTCTTTAAGCTCGCTTCCTTTAATGGCATTAGGCTGATTAGGAATATCAATCGTTGTTAAAGTTTCAATATCTTTAAAATAGTCAATATATTTGCTATGATCTTTATTAGACATCATACCCAAGATGATATGCTTCCTACAGCTTAGACTTTGAAGATATTGGTTTAGAGCTTTAGCGCCAAGTGGATTGTGAGTCCCGTCAATGAATAACTTATTATTTTCTAACAAATTTTTTAGTTTTCCTGACTTAATTTCTTGAAGACGAGCTATACTTTCAATTTTAGTAATAGCATTTTTTATATTATCATCAGTTATTGTGTAATCTGTTAATTGCCTAGCAGTTACAATAGCTGCAGAAATATTTTCTAATTGAAATTCACCAGGTAAGTTAGGTTTTGGAAGTTTTATAGCACCAAATTCATCCTCAAAATAAAATAAATCATTTTCCTTAAAAGCAAAATTATAGTTTTTTTTAAAAAATATTTTTTTTGATAAATTATTTTTTATGATCTTTTGAATATAATTACTGATTTCATTTGAGCTTTGTTTGGCAATAATAATTTTTGAGTTTAATAAAGATGAAGTTTTTTCAAATATGATTTTTTCAACCGTTTGTTCTTTTCTTGGTAACCAGTCTAAATGATCGAAACCAATAGATGTTACAATGCTTGCTAAATTTTTCTTTAAAATATTTGTTGCATCAAATCTATGAAATAACCCAGATTCAATTAGATTAATGTTTTTGGGATATTTTTTAGCATGATGGAAATAAGCAACTGTCAATATTTCAAAGAAAGTAATTAGTTTTCCATTATTAGCTTCTTCTATTTCAGATAATAAATTAGTTAACTCATCATCAGTTAAGGATTTGTTATTATAAACAAATCTTTCATTAATTTTTTGTATATGAGGACTAGTATAGATATTGCACTTATAATCAGCTTCCTTTAGAATTGCATAAAGTGCTTGAATTGTTGAATATTTTCCATTGGTTCCAACCACGGAAATACAATTAATTTGATCTTGAGGATTTCCTAATTTTTGACAAAGATTCTTAGTTCGATCTAGGCTTAGATCAATCTCTTTAGGATGCAGCTTTTGTAAGCGCTCTACTATCTTCTGAAGTTTCATTTTCTAATGAATTTATAGCAGAATTTTTCTTTAGCAATATTGTTAATAATGTGCCAATTTTTTTTCTTAAGTCCTTTCTCTCAACAATTAAATCCACAAAGCCAGTTTTTTCAACATATTCACTTCTTTGAAATCCCTCAGGTAATTCTTCCCTAACAGTTCCTTGAATAACTCTTGCACCAGCAAAGGCTATGAGCGCTCCTGGTTCTGCTAAATGAAGATCACCTAACATCGCGTATGAAGCTGTGATACCACCAGCTGTTGGGTCTGTTAATATAACAAGATAAGGAAGATTATCTTTTTTAAGCTCGTTGATTGCTAACGTTGTTCTGGTCATCTGTGAAAGTGATATTAATGACTCCATCATTCTCATTCCACCACCAGAGGTGAAGACTACAAACGGCTGAAGGTTTTCAATAGCATGTTGAATTCCATATAAGAAAGCCTCACCTTCAGCAGCACCAATCGAACCACCTATAAAATCAAAATCTGATGCAATAGCAGTGAGTTTTATATTTTTAATATTTGTATCAATCACCATCATTCCACAGTTCATACCTGTTTTTTTACGGGCAGCTTTTAATCTGTCTTTGTAGGGCTTTGAGTCGTTCCAATTTAAAGGATCATCTTGAGGTATGGGTGTTTTTAAAACTTCATAATTATTTTTTCCAAATATAATATCAAATCTTTGACGTGGGCTTATTCTGTGATGTTTGTTACAAGATGGGCAAACCCATAAATTTTCTTCTAAATCTTTTTTAAGAATGGGGCCTTTGCAGCAAGATGTCCAGTCACTACTTGCAATGTCAGCTTTGGTTGCTCTCGTCCTAATAATCTTTTTTATTTTTTCACCAAAACGTAATGTTTTTTTAATCCAATTCATGTAATTATATTTCTTAGTCTTTTTACAATATTAGTAACATTTATGACAGGATTTTGTCTTTTTTTGATAGATTTAGAGATTTCTTTACATAAAGCACTACCTACCACCAAACCATCGGCTGTTTTTAATGAAGCTATAGTTTTTTCTGTAATACCAAACCCAATAACTATATTTTTATTTTTATTTAGATTTTTAACTTTATTATATCTTTCAATTATTTTTTTAGGTGAAACTTTTAATTTACCTCCTGTTGTCGATAGCATTGATATATAATAAATCATATCATGCGAGTCCTTAATTATATTTTTCATTCTTTTTGGAGATGTAGTGGGGGACACTAATTGAACAAAAGTAATATTTTGTTTTTTACATTTTTTAGCAAACACTTTGTTTTCAGGATAAGGTAAATCAACAACAATTAAACCATCAACACCTACTTTTCTACAGATGTTAATAAAATTATCGTCACCATACTGATAAATCATATTATAATATCCCATCAAAATTACTGGCTTTGCTTGTTTTAATTTCTTAAAATCTTTTACAATTAAAAAGACATCTTTAATTTTAATACCATTCTTTATGGCTCTGTAAGCACTAGACTGAATTTGACCACCATCTGCAATGGGAGTATTGTGAGGAAAACCTATTTCACAAATGTCAGCATAGTTAGCTATAGAACTTAATATTTCTAATGATTTCTTTTTACTGTTATCACCTGCAACTGTGTAAGTAAGTAAAGCAGGTCTTTTTTCATTCTTAGTTTTTTTAAAGACCAAGTTAATTAAAGACATATTAATTAATTTTCCCCAATCTTGCTTTTAGAATATCTCTATCTTTTTTTGCATCACCACAAGAATTTACAATAATAATTGTATCCTCATTTAATTTTGGTGCAATTTTAATAGCCTCTGCAAAAGCATGACTTGGCTCTAAACTTGGGTTTATTTTTTCAAGTCTTGTGACAAGTTTATAAGCAGCTAATGCAGCCTCATCTGTTGCAGATGTATATCTTGCTCTTTTAGTATCTTTTAAGAAACAATGAATTGGAGATACACCAGGATAATCTAGTCCTGCTGAAATTGATTCGGTGTCGTTAATTTGTCCTTCATTATTTTGACATACGTAAGCAGCTGCTCCATGTAAAATTCCAAGTTTAGCATTATTTGTTAAAGGTGCTGCATGTAGTTTAGAGTTTCTCGGTCCTCCAGCCTCAACACCAATTAATTCAATTTGTTTTTTATTATAGTCAATAAACTCACTCCAAAACCCATAAGCAGAACTTCCACCACCAACACAATTAATGAGTTTAATTTTTTTTGGCCATTTTTTGAATTCAGATTTAAGCTGAAGTTTTAATTCTTTTGAAATTTGAGCAGTACTCCAGCCACAAATTTTAACAAAAATATTAGGACCAACAGTCGAGCCAACGCACATATGGGTATTATCACAGTTTGAAACCCAGTATCTCATACACTCACTTACAGCATCAACTAGTGTCTGACTTCCAGAATAAACTGGAATAATTTCAGCACCATTTTTTTTCATTGCATCTACATTGGGCTTTTGTCTCTTTATGTCTTTTGCGCCCATGAATATTTTACATTTAAGGCCAAATTTTTTAGCAGCCATACTTAGCATCTTTCCTGCATAGCCAGCTCCTGTGTCTCCGACAACATAATTTTTACCTGCTTTTTTAGCAATGAGACAATGAACTGTAGCATTGTAGATTTTGTGAGCACCTCCGTTAGCCTCAGAGACCATTTTAGCGTATATTTGTGCTCCACCTAGATGGCTGGATAATTTTTGAAGTTTTATAAATGAAGTTGGAGAACCAATATAGTTTTTAAAGTAAAAATCTTTTTGTTTTAAGAATTTTTTATTATATCTTAACTTTTCAAATAGAACTGTTAAATCCTCAACAGGTTTTTTTAAAGTTTCTGGAATAAAATTTCCACCAAATTTGCCACCCCAAAAGCCACTTTTGTCATGTTGATCAATTAAGGGAACTTTTTTTTTAAGTTTCATCGTTAATTTGATTAATTTTGTTTAAAAAAATATTAATTTTCGAAGTATCTTTTAATCCAGATGTTTCTAGACCACCAGAAATATCTATGATGTCAGCTATTTCTTGATAATTTTGAAGATTATCCTCTATTTGAATATTCCCAGCCAGCATTAATTTTTTATCTATCTTAAGGTTTTTGATTAATTGATGATCAAAAGATAAGCTTTTCTCATAACCCTTACTGTCAAATAACACTATGTCAGCAAGCTCATTGTATTCCATAAATTTTACAACATCATTTTGATCTTTGACAGTAATGGCTATAATAATTTTTTTATGATATTTTTCTTTAATAATTTTTATTTCATATGAAGAACAGTCATAAATTTGATAATAATCAAAAGGTAAGTCTTTTATCTTTTCTAAAATATCTTTATTAGGATTAACAAGCACAGCAACATATTTAGATTTTTTTTTATCAATTTTCAAAAGATCTTTTAGTTTATCAAGCTTAACAAATCTTTTTGATTTTGAATAATTAACAATAAAACCTATATATTCTGGAGAGTGAGGATGGGTTGTTATAAATTCTAAAGTTTCTGAATCAGATATTCCACAAATTTTTATTTTCATCTATTGTATAGATAAAAGTATATTTTTAATATTTTCTTTTGGATCACCTTTAGTTATAGGACGACCAATTATCAAACAATCACTACCTTCCTTAATAGCTTCATTAGCACTCATGGTTCTTTTTTGATCATCTTTAGTACCCTCCATTCTAATACCGGGAGTAAAACATTTGAGTTTGGGAGCAATCTCTTTGATCATTTTTATCTCTAATGGACTACAGATAACACCATGCAAACTTGCATCCATTGCAACTTTAACTAACCTTTCTACTTGCGCTTCTACCTTGTCATTAAATCCTAGGCTTTTTAAATCCTCATCCTCAAAGCTTGTTAAAATTGAAACTCCTAGTAATTTAAGATTAATTTTTCTAGCAGCTTCGTTAGCTGCCTTAAGAGCATCCAAACCATTAAGTAGATGAACTGTTGCATAGTTTACATTCAAATTTTTAAGGGATTTAACTGATTCTACTAACGTATTTTTAATATCGAAAAATTTCCCATCATAAAAAATAGGCTTTTTAAATTTTGAAAGTTCTTTTATATCCTCAGGGCTTCTCTGTGTTATATATTGTAAACCAATTTTAATTCCAGAAATATCCTTATGAATTAATTCTAGTAAATCTAATATTTCTTTTTGACTTGAGACATCACAGGCTACAAAGATATTTTTATTCGTCATTGTTTAATTTTTTAAACATTTCCTTGGCCATTTTAAAGTGAATAGTTTTCTTTTCTACTGTATTTACTTTTTCACCAGTTTTAGGGTTTCGAGATATTCTAGCTTTTTGAGTATTGGTCGAAAAAATGCCAAAACCTCTTAATTCAACTCGATCTCCACGTTTGAGAGCTTGTTTGATCTCATGTAAAATAATATCAGTAAATTTTTCAAGATCTTTTTTTAAAAAATTTGGATAATTATTGGCTAGCTGCTTTAGAAGTTTTGATTTAACAATCGCCAATTTTTATTCGTCTTCTTTTTTCTTTTTTTCTAAATCTTTCGACAAAGAAGAGAATGGCAAATTTTTTCCAGACCCCTCAGAACCATATTTATCCAAGGCTTCTTTTTTATCTATTTCTTCTAATAATTTAATACTCAATACAACTTTTCTTTTAACAAGATCTAATTCAGCTATTGCACAGTCGATTCTCTCACCACCTGTAAATCTTGTAGGTCTTGCATCAGCTGCATTAATAGCTATCGCAGATTTTTTGACGACAAAGTCCATTTCACAGCCTTCAGGTCTAACAACTAGGCCCTTGTTATCAGTTGAGATAATTTTAACAGTGATTGCTTCTTTAATTTTTTTATTATTAAACCAGTCAAATGGATCTGGTTGAGTTTGGCGTAGACCAACTCTCACTTTTTGTTCATCAGCTTTAATCTCTAAAACTTTAACTTTAAATTTATCACCAATTTTGTACTTAGCTAACTCCTCTTCAGCATTAGTAAGATAGGTAAGGTCGTTACAATGTAGAAATGCATCAATATCCAGATCTTCAATTTTTAAGAAAAGAGAGTATTCATTTTTACTAACAACTTCACCTTCAACTTCTGATCCAATCGGGTATTTTTTTTCAAAAATTTCAAATGGATTTTCTGTTGTTAGTCGATGTGAAATTGCAACTCTTCTTTTTTCCTTGTCAATCTCTGTAATCACACAGTCAATTTCATCACCTACTGCAAACATTTTTTTAGATGCAACATTCTTCTTAGTCCAACTTAATTCACTTGAATGTAGTAAAGTTGATAATCCTTTCTCAAGCTCACAGAAAGCACCAAAATCCATTAATTTAACTACTTTAACTTTATAAACTTTATTTAACTCATAGTTTGAAATATTTTCAAAAGGATCGGGAGAAAGTTGTTTAACAGAGCAGCCGACCTGCAGTTTTTCTTTGTCTACCGTAATAACTAAAAGGTCATGTTTTTCACCAATTGTAAAAACTTCGTCAGGATGATTGACTCTCGAATAAGATATTTCTTGCAAATGTACCAAAACATCAAGCTCACCGTTAACACTAAAAAAACAGCCAAACGAACTGTAACCCTTAACTTCAGCCCCCTTAATTATATCTCCAACTTTAAATTTCTCTACAACTTTAATTTTGTCTTCTTTTTTAAAAGTTGAAATAATTTCTCTTCTAGAAACACAAGCATTACCTCTAACCTTGTCTAGTTTAATAAGAGCAAATTTTTGGGGCTCGTTCATTAAATGACTTATGTCCTTTAACGGTTTGTCAGAAATTTGAGACCCTGGTAAAAACATTAATGAACCTGTATCAATATGCTCTACAATGCACCCACCTTTAACACGACCAGTAATTTTACCCATAATAGGTTCATTTTTTTCATAAGCTTCAACTAACTTATCCCATCCTTGAATTTTTTGGGCTTTAGAAGCAGATACTAATACCTCACCTTTTTTGTCTTCTAGTCTTTCAAGAAGTACAGATATTTTTTCACCTACTTTTGCTTTGTCAAGCATACCCATACTTTTTAACTCATTAATATCGAGAATAGGTTCAGATTTTAGTCCTGGAACTTCCAAGAACACAAAGTTATCTGTTACTTTATTTACAACACCCGTAATGATCTTACCTTCTTCAAGGTTGGCTGTTTTTGTAAATTGTGAGTTTAGTAATTGCTCAAATTCTTTAGAGGCGGGGTTTGAAAGATCTTTATAAATTTCCATTAAGCTTTTAGTTTCCTATTCATAATTTGTTTAATTTTTAAAAAGCATGATCTTTTAGTTAAATTTGTTGTATTAATCAAGATCGAATCTTGAGTTCTCATTAAAGGTGAAACTTTTCTATTATAATCAGTTTTATCACGTTTTTTAATGCTTTTTAAGACATCATTTAAGGATAACTTGATATTTAATGCTTTTAACTCTTTATATCTCCTCATAGCCCTTGTTTTAACGTTGGCAGTTATAAAAAATTTAAACTCTGCATCAGGAATTATTTTGTAAGTTATATCCCGTCCATCTAAACAAGAGCCATTGTATTTTTTTGGTGGATGATAAGCACTTTTAATTTGGAAAGCATAAACAAGTTTTCTAATTTTTTTATCTTTTGCTATTATAGAAGCCATTGTACCAACTTCATTAGATAACAATTTTTTATTTTGCAAATCTTTCAAGCTTAACTTATTCATTTTTTTTTTTATAAATAAGTGGGTATATTTTTTAGGCTGGGTAAGTTTAATGTTTGCAATCAATCTATAAATTTTACCAGTATCCAAGTAAAATAAATTAAAGTATTTAGAAATCATTTTGGCTTGAGTTCCAGCTCCGGCAGCAGCAGGAGAGTCTATTGCTACTTTAATTTTATTAGTTAATTTCATAATTTTTTATTTTTTAATTTTTTAATTACTGTAAGAAAAGTTGGAAAAGAACTGTTAATAGAATCTTTATCATGAATTTTCCATTTACCACCACATGTTAATGCTGCAATTGTGCTCATCATAAAAATTCTATGATCTTTTAAGTAATTTCTAATTGTTATCAGTTTTTTTATTTCTAAGTTTGGTTGTCCATATATCTTAATTGAGTTTTTAGTTAATTTTGTTCTAACACCCATCATGTTTAAAATCTTAGAGCCCCAATTTAGTCTTGGACTCTCTTTTTGGTTAAGTTCAGCAATATCCTTGAAGTAAGAAATTCCCTTTGCTCTTGCGGCTACTAAAAAAATAATTAAAAATTCATCTATAGCACTACTATTTAATGCTGAAGGACAGTTTATAGCCCTAAGATTTTTTGAGCTTTTTATAAAAATATCCGAGATTCTTTCACCACGATAATTTTTTTTATTTTTTAGTAATATGTTAGCACCCATCTTTTTTAAAATTGTAATAACACCTATCCTAGAGGGATTAATATTTACATTTTTAATCAATAATTTTGAATCATCAGCTAAAGTTGTTAATACAATAAAAAAAGCACTCGAACTTATATCCCCAGGAATCTGATAGTTGAATGCTGGAATTTCTTTAGGCTGCTTAATATCTATAAAATCATAACTTTTAGTTTTTTTTACTTTTATATCTATCTTCAGATGTTTGAAAAGTAATTCAGTATGGTTTCTTGATTTTTTTGCTTTTATTGATGTTATTCCAGAAGAGTTTAAAGCAGCCAACATAACACTGCTTTTACATTGGGCAGAACCTTTATTTTCTAAGTAATTAATACCTTTCACAGAGTTAGAACCCAAGATTGACAAAGGCAAATTATTTTTTTTTTTATAATAAAATTTAGCCCCAAATTTTTCCAAAGGCATAGTTATTCTTGAAAAATCTCTTTTAGACAGGCTCCTATCTCCAATTAATTTTATTTTATTAGGTGACTTAATTAATAGACCTAATATTAGCCTTCCAAGAGTTCCAGAATTCCTAGCATTTATTGTTAAATTTTTTTTAAAATTAAATCCATTAATTCCATTCCCAAAAACTTCACAATGATCTTTATATATTTTAACTTTTATTCCTAATTTTTTTATAGAATCTAGTGCAGCAAGTACATCTTCTGACATTAGAAGATTTTGAGCTTTAGATTTCCCCATTGCTTGAGATGCTAACAAGACCCACCTAATACTTAAACTTTTATCACCAGTAATATTAATTTTTTTATTAAATTTTTTTATTTTATTTTTAATGAGCAGAGTACCAGGCATCTATTAATTAAATTTAAAAGAGTCACCAAAGTAAGCTTTTTTTGCATTTGTATCATTAATTAATTCAGATGGAGTTCCTTTTGCAACTATTTTACAATTTGATAAAATTATAGCAACATCAACACAAGACAGAAGATCTCTTGCTTGGTGGTCACAAATACAAATACTAATGTTCTTTTCAGCTTGTAGGTTAACAATTAACTCTTGTAGCATCTTAATTGTTAGTACATCTAGAGCTGCAAAACATTCATCTAAAAGTAAAACTTTAGGATCTCCCATTAGTGCCAATGCAATTACCAATTTTTTTTTTTGTCCCCCAGATAAAAATTTCGCTTGTACATTTAATATAGGATCCAGTTCAAATTTAGAAACAAGCTCTTCGATTTTAAAATTTTGATCATTTTTATTTTTAATTAAAATTTCACTAACAGCCCTTAAGTTTTCCATTAAAGTTAAATCATGAAAAAATCCACCATATTGAGGAACATAACCTATTTTAAATTTTGTTGTTCTTTCTGATATTGGATAGTTAAGAACATTTTCACCATCAATAATTATTGATCCATAGTTTGGTTTTATTAAACCTGTAATTAGATTAAAGATAGTTGATTTACCGACTCCATTAGGGCCAAGCATACCCAAAATCTCTCCTTTGTTAATATCAAAATTAATATTTTCTAAAATCTGCCTTTTACCAAATGACAAAGATATTTTTTCTAATTTAATCAAGGGCTTATTTTTTTTGAAAGATTTAATTCTAAATTTTTTTATTATTGCCATATTTATTTTCCAATAATTTTAAGTTTTTTACTACCATACATAAATATTTTAGAATCTTTTGTTAGTAAATCAATCTCTAGTTTATCTGCAAAAAGCTGATTAGTGGAACTTTTATAGACAATATTATTATAGACCCAAGCAAAATTTTCCTTGAAAGATAAGTCTATATTATCAGAGTTAATTTTATGCTCCCCATAGTGTAAGATTACATTCTTTTTAAAATTTGTATCAAGGCTTAAGGTATCATATTTTGCAAAATCTGAGGTTAAATTAACTGTGTCTTGTTTTAAAAAATCTATTTTAGCCACAACATTTGTCATTAAAATAGTACCCTGTTCCTTAATATCAAACTCTCCATATTCAGCAGTAATTAAATATTTATTTCCATTTTCGTCTGTTGACAAATATTCAAGATTTTTTATTAAATTATTTTCAGTATTGATAATTTTAGTATTTTGATTTTGATTAATAGTAGCAATCGTGTTTTTTTTTAAAAAAAAATATTTATAGTAAAAAAAAAATATTATACTTAATAAAGTCAAAATAAGAAAAATTTGAACTATTATTTTTTTGTTCATTTATTGAATATTTGACTGCAATACCGTGTGTATGTGCAAGATACCAATGGTTTTTTTTTTGTTTTTTTGATTATGAACACATAGTGAGGTAATTTTTTTTGAGTTCATGATAGCTAAAGCCTTTTCAGCAAGAGTATCCTGATCAACACTAATTGGATTTATTGTCATCACTTTTTTAACAGACAAGTCTTGAAGGTTAGTATTTATAGTATTTAACCTTCTTATTTGACCATCAGTAATTATGCCTGTTGTGATTTTTTTATGATTCTGAACAATCAAAACACCAAGTTTTTTATTTGAAATAATCTGAAAAGCTTTTTTCATTTTGACAGCTTCATTAACAAATGGAATTTTGTTACCTACAATCATTAGTTCACCAACAGTTCTTAGTTTTGCTCCAAGGGTGCCAGAGGGATGAAAATTTTTAAAGTCTTTTTTACTAATTTTTTTTTTTTCTATTGTGGCTACAGCTAATGCGTCTCCAATACTTAACTGAGTAATGGTACTTGAAGTTGGTACAATACCAAGGCCAGCTTCCGTTACTTCAGGAATTAACAATTTGATATCAGAAGCTTTATATAAAACCGAATTTTTTTTTGACATTATACCAATTAACAAAACCTTATTTCTATTGGCATACTTAATAATATTTTTTAATTCCTCTGTTGATCCAGAATAGCTTATTAAAATTAAAATATCTTTTTTTGAAATGCTACCGAGGTCACCATGAGAACAGTCATTAGCAGAAAGAGAAAATGACGGTGTGCCAACAGAAGATAAAGTTGCCGAAATTTTAGCAGCTATAAGGCCACTTTTTCCTACCCCACACAAGATTACTTTTGATGGGCATTTTGTAATTGCTTCAACAGCATCGTCAAAAGAGCTGCCTATAGAATTTTTTAATCGTATCAGGGCTTTTATTTCTAAATCAATTACTTTTTTTGCAATTTTTTTATAACTTTTTTTTTTCATTTAATGAGCCCATATATCATCTTTAAATAAAGCCAAATCAAGATCAACTCTAGTTTTTAAGAATTTTAAACAATTGGTATATAGATTAATTCTCCCCTCTCTTATAAGGATACTATTTAACTCCTCATGTATTTTATGTAAATAAATAACGTCGTTGGCACAATATTTAAGCTGCGCGGGTGATAGCTCTCCACCAAAATCTGAACTTTGGAATTGTTTGCTTACATCTATATTTATAAATTCTTTTATTAAAGTTTTAAGTGAATGACTATCAGAATAAGTCCTTGCTAACTTAGAAGCAATTTTGGTGTCTAAGATATTTTTTGTTTCTATCCTTAGATAATGCTGAATATGAGCCATATCAGCTCTGCCATAATGAAATATTTTTGTTACTTTTTCATCCGAAAGAAGTTTATTTAAGTTTGGAGAATTATAAGTAGACCTATCCAGCTGAATAATATGAGCATCTGATTTACCACTAGATATTTGAATAAGACACAGCGGATCACGTTTGACATTTAGACCCATAAACTCTCCATCTACAGCTATAACATTGCCTAAGTTTAAATCTTCTGGTAAATCATACTTGTGAAGTTTAATATCAATATTCATTTTTAATTATATATATATGAAAGTAAAAAATTGTCTAATCTTTGGAGGCAGTGGTCAAATTGGTCGACATTTGCTTAGAAAGCTTACTAAAAAAAATTATCAAGTTACGGTAGTAACTAGAAACCTTCATCAAAAAGGCTATGTAATAAAAACACAAGCCAATGCAGGCTACATTGATGTTGTGGAGTGTAATATTTTTGATGAGGCTAAGATTAGAAAACTTTTTACTAAAACTGATATTTGTATTAATTTAATTGGTATTTTATATGAAGCTGGGAAAGGAAGTACTTTTAAAAATATTCATTCTATTTTTCCATCTATTTTAGCAAAACTTTGTAAAGAGTATAAAGTTAAACAGTTTATTCATTTGTCTGCACTAGGTATTAATGATGCAATAGATTCAGATTATGCAAAAAGTAAGTTAGAAGGTGAGGCTAATATTCAAAAAAATTTTCCTTTAGCTACAATATTGAGACCATCAGTAGTTTATTCTGTGGATGACAACTTCACTACAAGTTTTATGACATTATTAAGCAGACTTCCATTATTCCCTCTTTATTATGGTGGAGAAACAAAATTTACACCAATCCACTGTTCTGACTTAACAGATGTTATTTATTATGTTATTTCAAAGAACACACATTCAAAAATAATTGAATGTGTTGGAAGTGAGATTATTTCACTAAAAAAAATTTTAAAAATACTTCTCAAGCTTATTAGTAAGAGAAGAGCTTTAATTCCCCTTCCTTTTTTTGTAGCAAAGATTTCTGCAAAATTATTCCAACTATTTCCTAAACCGCTATTGACACTAGATCAGCTTAGACTTTTAAAATATGACAATGTTCCATCAAAAAAATACCAAACGAATTTTGATGTAGGAGTTCCAAGTAGAAGAATATTTGAACAAGAAGTTGAAAAATATTGTTATATGTGGCGAGAAGGTGGACAGTTTTCAACAAAAAGATATAATTAACCTAATTCTCAATAGAAATCTAAAATTAAATTTATATAATCTATTTTATGGCAGTTAATATTATTTATACCTTAATACTCTTTATTTTTTCATTTTTAATATATTTGATTATTAAATCTATTATTAGGGGTTTTGATGGAAAAAAAATAAAAGACAAAAAAAAATAATTTTAGACTAAATACTTTTAAGCAGTATTAGTTTTCTTATCTATATACTGAGACTCTTCTTCATCTTTAACAGTGGGCTCTTCTTTTCTTCCTTTTGGCTGGTAGGCATAAAGCAAATGAAGTTTGCAGTATGAAAAATCTTTTAAAGAAGATCTACCACAAAAATAAAATGCCTCTTCCTCTGGATGACCAATAGGCCATTTGCAAGAACTTTCGTCCAATTCTTCTAGTTTCTTGGGATTTTCAGGCTCAAAATCTTTTTCAATAATTAAAGATTTAAATTTACTTTTTTTTCCCTTTTTTTGTTTTGAATTATTTTCTTCAGCACCATCATGATAGCCTTGACTTGAGGCTGAACTTCTTACTTTAATTTTTGAAGATAAATTTAATCTATGAGCTTTACCAATAACTGCATTTCTGCTTAGCCCACCAATAATTTCTGCAATCTGGCTTGCAGTATTTCCTTTGCCCCAAAGTTCTTTTAATTTTCCAACTTTTTCTTCGTTCCAACTCATAATCTATATTTAGTATGTTAATTAATTTTTATAACTATATACAGATCACACAGGTTAAAAAAAAAAACAATAAATAAATTTGCTTTGTACACAAATAATTAAAAATTTATAAATGATTACTTATGGTTGAATTAAACAAAAAATACCAAATGAGGGTTAGAAAATTCGGTTTTGTAAACTGGATTGGCTTTAAAAGCTTATGGCTCAAAGAGTGTAATAGATTCATGGCAGTTTGGCAGCAAACTTTACTATCTCCACTTGTATCAAGTCTATTATTTTTGTCTGTTTTATCTTTAGCGTTAGGAAATAATAGAGGAGATGTATTTGGTTATTCTTTTATAAGTTTTTTGGCACCAGGATTAATTGCAATGAGTATACTAACCCAATCTTTTAGTCACTCTGTATCCTCATTGATGATAGGAAAAATACAGGGGAACATTGTTGATATGCTTTATGCACCTTTATCAGCATTAGAGGTTTCAATGGCAATTATATTAGCGGCTCTAACAAGAAGTTTCTTAATTGCACTGATCTCAATTGGTGTATTTTCTTTAATAGTAGAAATACCAATAAATAATATTTTTTATATTTTTATTTTTGGATTTTTAAGTGCTTTTATTTTAGGTAGTCTAGGATTTATTACTGGTCTTTGGGCAGAAAAATTTGATCATACGGCTACAGTTACTAATTTTATTATTACACCGTTAAGTTTTTTATCTGGCGTGTTTTACTCTATAGATAAACTGCCAACTTTTTTTCAAACAATAAGTCATTTGAATCCATTTTTTTATATGATTGATGGTTTTAGATATGGTTTTTTAGGTGAGTCAGATGGTTCAATAAGAGTGGGTTTAATATATTTAACGTTATTAAGTTTTGTAATGTGGTACTTTGCTTTTTATCTCTATAAAAAAGGTTACAAAATCAAATCATAATTTATGAGTAATCTAGCAAATAATTACAATCGAAGAAAAATTTCATTTCAAAGTGGTAAGGGAAGCTTCCTATACTCCACAAATGGAAAAAAATATTTAGATTTTGTGCAAGGGATCGCAGTAAATTCTTTAGGGCACGCAAATCCATATTTAATAAAAGCAATTAATAAACAATCAAAAAAACTTTGGCATGTATCTAATGCATTTATAATTCCAGAAAGTGAAAAGTTGGCTACGAGGTTAACCAAAAAAACTTTTGCTGATTTTATCATTTTTCAAAACAGTGGAGCAGAAGCAACAGAAGCGGCAATTAAAGTTGCAAGAAGATATTTCTATTCAATAGGCCAGCCAAAAAAAAATAGAATTCTTTGTGTTAAAAACTCATTCCATGGAAGAACATTAGCTACAATTTATGCCAGTGGATCAAAAAAAATGACTGAAGGTTTTGGACCAAAAGTTGATGGATTTGATCATTTTATATTTGGAGATCATAAATCTTTAAGAAAATCTATAACAAATAAAACAGCCGCGATTATGGTTGAAACTATTATGGGAGAAGGTGGAATTAAGGTCATACCTGATTGGTGCCTAAAGGGATTAAGAAAAATTTGTAATGAGAAAAAAATTTTATTAATTTTAGATGAAGTTCAATGTGGAATAGGTAGATCTGGAAACTTTTTTGCTTTTGAAAGCTCAAAAATTAAACCTGACATTGTGCCAATAGCAAAAGGTATTGGAGGAGGTTTTCCATTGGGAGCAGTTTTAATGAATAAAAGGGTGGCATCTGGAATGACAGCAGGTACTCATGGCTCAACATTTGGTGGAAATCCATTGGCAATGTCTGTTGGAAATGCAGTTTTAGAACAGATATTAAAAAAAAGTTTTCTTCCTAATGTTAGAAAAATATCAAAATATTTTCATTCTGAATTAAATAAAATAAAAAAAGAATTTCCAAAGGTAGTTAAAGAAGTGAGAGGTGTTGGGTTGTTGATCGGATTACAGCTATATAATGATCAAACAAAATTTATTCAAAAATTAATGGATAATAAATTATTGACAATCAGAGCTGCAGAAAATGTAATAAGAATATTACCTCCACTTAATGTTAAAAAAAAAGAAATAGATCTGTCAATAAAAATAATTAGAAAAGTTTGTTTAACACAAAAATAAAAATGAATCATTTTATCACGCTTAAAGACATACCTGCTGTAGACCTTAGAAGAATTATAAATGATGCAAAAAAAAGAAAAAATAAAAGAAAAAAATTTAGTACTCTTGAAGTTGATAAAGGTAAGCCTTTAAAAGGAAAGTTGCTTATTCAAATGTTTGAGAAATCAAGCCTTAGAACAAGACTTAGTTTCTATCTTGCAATAAAACAATTAGGAGGTGGAACGATAACACTTAGAACAAATGAACTGCACCTTGGAAAGGGAGGAGAAAGTTTAGCTGATACGGCAAGAATTTTATCAAGTTACGGTGATGGTTTTATGTTGAGGACAGATAGTGATAAAAAAATAGAGGAATTTAGAAAATATTTAACAATACCTATTATTAATGGGTTGAGTCCATCATCTCACCCAACACAGGTTTTATCAGATATCTTTACTGTTGAAGAAATTAAAAAAAAACCTATTTCAAAATTAAATATCTGTTGGATTGGAGATTCAAATAACGTTCTTAATAGTTTAATTGCTGCAGCTATTAAGTTTTCTTTTAAATTAAGCATTGGTTGTCCCAAAAATTATAAACCCAAAAAATCTGTACTCGACTGGGTTAAAAAAAATAAAGGAAAAATTAATATTTATAATGATGCAAAAAAAGCAGCAACAAATTCTGATGTCATTTTTTCAGATAAAGTTATTTCCTTAAATGATAAAGTTAATAAAAATAAAAAGATTAAAGATTTTAAAAATTTTCAAATTAACTCTAAATTAATGAGTTTTGCTAAAAAAGATGCAATATTTCTACATTGTTTACCAAGAGGTACCGAAGTCTCGAGTAAAGTTTTTTTAGGTAAAAATTCAAAGGTGTGGCTACAAGCACTTAATAGAGTACATGTTCAAAAGAGTATTTTATTATATTGTTTTGGAAAGTTAAGGTAACAACTTAGGGCTATCACTGTTTTGATTTAAGTATTTAATTACAGAGGCTCTGTCTTTCTCTTTTCTTAAACCAGCATAAGACATTTTAGTTCCCTTTAAGTAAGAGGAAGGCTTTGTTAAAAAACCGTTTAGCTCCTCAAACGTCCACTCTTTACCATATGAAGCTAAAGCTTTGGAATATTTGTAGTCATTCACACCACCGACAGTTCTCCCAACAACATTGTATAATGCGGGGCCAATTTTATTTTTACCACCTTTATTAATTGAGTGACAGGCAGCACATTTTTTAAAAATTTTTTCTCCACTTGCAAAATCACCCAATTCCATAACTGCAGCAATATCAATTTTTTCCACTATTTCGGTAGCTTGAGATGTGCCAGATACTAATTGGCTTTCCACTTCAATTTTATATCCAGGATTTTCTGGTTTTTTTACATGAAAGGCGACGTCTGCGATTTTACCTAAACCAATTAACAGTAATGCTACCATTAAAATTGCAGCAATGATTTTATTTAGTTCAAACGAATCCATTTTAATATTATTAATTTGGACATATAACATAAATATTAAAATAATACTTAATTTTAAATTTGCGTCTGTTGGACGCACAAATTTGTAGACTATATAATGGCTAAAACATTAATATTAATCCCATCAAGAATGGCAGCAACAAGATTACCGGGTAAACCACTTTTAAAAATTAATAATTTATCCATAGTATCACATGTTTTTAAAAGAGCAGAGGAGGCAAATATTGGTGAAGTTGTAGTTGCGACTGAAGACCAAGAAATACTCGAAGATGTTTTAAAAAATGGAGGTAAAGCAATTTTAACACAAAAAAATCACAAGACCGGTACAGATAGAATTTATGAAGCATATAAAAAACTTAATATAAAAAATATTGACTACATACTAAATCTACAAGGAGATGAACCTAATATTGACAAAGGTGACATTATCAATCTAAATAATTTAATGACTGATAGTGAATCTGAAATAGGAACATTGGCAGCAATAATTAAAGACCACGAAATGCTTAATAATAAGAACGTAGTTAAAGTTATTACAGAAAGTAAATTAGAAAAAAATAATTTTCCTGAGGCATTAGACTTTACTAGGGAAAATTTAATTAAAAAAGATATAAATATTTATCATCATATTGGTATCTATTCATATAAAGTTAATACATTAGAAAAATTTGTTGGTTTAGATCAAACAAAAAATGAAAAAAAAAACAAACTAGAACAATTAAGAGCGCTAGATAACAAATTAAAAATAAATGTATCATTGGCTAAATCCTCTCCTATAGGAGTCGATACAGAAGAAGATTATCTAGCTATAAAAAAAATTATGGAATATAAATTATAAAATGAGTAAAATTTATTTTCAGGGAACGTTTGGTGCTTACTCTCATATAGCAGCACTTGAAATTGAACCTAAGTCAAAGATTATACCCTGTAAAACATTTGATGAATGTTTTTTGAAAGCATCAACAGAAAATGATTCAAAAATAGTAATACCCGAATCAAATCGTATTACAGGAAACATAGGAATAGAATATTTAATCTTTAAGTATAGGTTAAATATTTATGCAGAGCACTTTCAAAAAATTGAACATAATTTATTGGGACCACTGGGTAGCAGTATTAGTGATATAAAAGATGTTTTTTCTCACGCTCAAGCCTTATCTCAATGTTCAAATTTTATTAAAAAAAATAACTTAATTGAGCATATTAGAGCAGACACAGCAGGTTCCGCAGAGACAATTTCAAAAAATAAAATTAAAAGTGAGGCTGCGATCGCTTCCTCATTGAGTGCTAAGACTTATAAACTCAAAATACTTGCACCAAATATTGAAAATGAAATTGGTAACGCGACACGATTTTTAGTTATGGGAAAAGAAGTCCTACAACCAGATTTTGGAAATAAAAAATATATAACATCATTTTTATTTAAATTAAAAAGTAAACCTGCTGCCCTTTATCAGTCTCTCGGTGGCTTTGCGATTAATGGCGTAAATTTAACAAAGCTTCAGAGTTATCCAGAGCAAAATTCGTTTAAATCATATTTTTTCTTGTGTGATCTAGACGGCCACATAGAAGATCCAAAAGTTCAAAAATCTTTAGAAGAATTGGGACTTCATTGTCAAGATTTTCACGTGTTAGGTGTTTTTGAGGCTGATAAATTTAGAGAAAAATAGTATAGAAACTTTTCTTGTGGATTAGAAAATATTACTGTTATAATACCAATGGAGGCTAGAGGTGAATACTGCTTGAACCCGACCAGATCTTAACGGAAGCAATCGTAGAGACAGTTTTTCAGGTTCTAGCCTCCTTATAAAAATGAACAAAAATACAAAAGTTTTAGCTTTAAAATATAGACCTCAGACATTTGATGATCTTATAGGTCAGGATGTGGTTGCGGAAACAATATTTAATTCAATTAAAGCAAATAAAGTACCAAATGCTTACCTTTTTACAGGAATTAGAGGAATAGGAAAAACTACTACAGCAAGAATAGTTGCAAAATCACTAAATTGTGCAAATGGTATTAACAACCTATGCAAAAAAGAACTTTGTGAAAATTGTAATGCTATTTCAAATTCAAATCATATTGATGTATTGGAAATGGATGCTGCAAGCAAAACAGGTGTAGATGATGTAAGAGACCTTATAGAGTTTTCAAGATACGGTCCTACAAGTGCCAAATATAAAATATTTATAATTGATGAAGTTCATATGCTTAGCAAACAAGCGTTTAATGCACTTTTAAAAACCCTAGAAGAACCACCTGAGTATTTAAAATTTATTTTTGCAACAACAGAGATAAAAAAGATTCCAATTACAGTGGTATCACGATGTCAAAGATTTGACCTGTCAAGAATTAAGTCTTTAGAATTGTTTGGCTTTATAAAAAAAATTAAAGATAAAGAAAATGGGAATGCGTCTGATGAGGCCCTTAAACTAATTGTTAAAATTTCAGAGGGATCTGTCAGAGATGCCCTATCTTTACTGGATAGAGCCTTACTTACTTTAGATAAAGACAAGGAGCTAGATTTACCAGCTGCTCAAAAAATATTTGGTTATTTTGATAAATCACAATTAATTAGCTTATTTCAACTTATATTTGAATCAAAAGAAAAAGAAGTTTTAAAAGTATATAGAGAAATCTATAATCAAGGAGTTGAACCTAAAATTTTTATAAATGATTTTTTAGAGCTTTTGTATTATTTTAAAAACATTGACTCACTAAACGTTGATGGTACAAATTTTTCATTAAATGATGAAGAGTTCAACAAAATTCAAGAAATTTCAAAAAGTATTAATAATGAAATTTTAATATTATTTTGGCAGTTTACCATTAAAACATTAGAGGAATTAGACATAGTTTCTAACCAGCATCTATCAATGGAAATGTTTTTGATTAGGTTAATTCACTTAAAGGGCATAAAAAATATTTCTGATTTAAGTTACCAAAAAATACCAATAGATAATAAGGATATTAATCAAGCACCCATTTCCCAGATGAAAGAGGATGACGATTTATTTATTATAAAAGATAAGACAGAAACTATTGGCCAAATGAAAAATACTGCTCAAGAAAAGGATATAAAGATTAAAGATAACAAAGAGAATAAAAAACAGGTTAATTCTATAAAATCTTTTAATGATTTATTAGAAATTTGCACTTTAAAAAAAGAAATCAAATTAAAATATGAATTAGAAAAAAATGTTAACCTTGTTAGTTTTGAGGAACAAAGAATTGAAATTTCTTTTAATGACGCATTAGATAAAGATTTTATTAAAGATTTATCTTTAAAACTTTATGAGTGGACTAACAATAGATGGATAATTACACTTAGTAAAATTAAGGGACAGCCTTCAATAAAAGAGGAGGAAATTAATTTAAAAAAAATTTTAATAGAAAATGTTAAGAATTCTTCAATTTACAGGGAAACTTTAGAGAAGCTTCCTGATGCTGAGTTGATTGATGTAAAGTCATTTAAAGAAAAAAATAAAAATGACTGATTTTACAAAAATTTTAAATAAAGCTAAGGAATTAGAGTCTAAAATGAAAGAAAGTCAGGAAAAAATTAAGAACATTCAAGCCGAGGGAATTTCAGGATCTAATTCTGTAAAAGTAACTTTAACTGGAGAAAATGAAATGATTAAAATAAATTTATCAGAGGAAGTAATGAAAGAAGATAAAATTATAATAGAAGATTTAATTGTAGCAGCTCATAATGATGCAAAATCTAAACTTAAATTAAAAACTTCTGAAGAAATTTCAAAATCTACTAGTGGATTTGATATTCCTGGCTTTAAATGGCCACTTTAACTAAATGCAAAATATTAATGAAATAGAAGAATTAATTAAATTAATTGCTAAACTTCCAGGTTTAGGGCCCAAGTCTGCAAAAAGAATTGTATTAAAACTCATCAATAATAGAGATGAATTAGTTAAGCCAATGGCCAATACTCTAGCTCAAGTTTATAAAAATGTAATTAGATGCCAGTCGTGTGGCACTTTAAAGTCTAACTCTTTAGGGTGTAACAACTGTGAAAATACAAAAGAAAAGTACGTCAAAATATGTGTTGTTGAAGATATCGCAGATCAATGGTCCATAGAAAATTCAAATATTTATAAAGGATATTTTCATATCCTTGGTGGAACAATTTCATCTGCTGGACAAAGAAAAGAAGACCTCTTGATCAACTCTTTAGTTGATAGAGTTATTAAGGAAAATATTGAAGAAGTTATATTGGCAACTAGTGCAACAGTTGAAGGTCAAACTACAGCTTATTATATTCAGGATAGTCTTAAAAAAACAAACACAAAAGTTACAAAACTTGCACAAGGTTTACCAGTAGGTGGTGAAATAGAGAACTTAGACGATGGAACTTTATATTCAGCATTTAAAAACAGAACTGGAATTAAAACTAATTCTGACTAGATTTCTTTAATAATCGATTTAGATGCAATAGAGGCTCCGTATAACCAGAAGGTTGTTCTTTACCTTTAAAAATTAAATCACAAGCAGCTTTAAAGGCAATTGATCGATCAAAATTTTGAGACATCATCTCGTAGCTTCCTCTTCCAGAACGAGTGTATGCACCATCATTTTTATTTTGGTCATCAACAATTTTTGCCATTTTTTTCATTATTTCCATTACTTGTGATTTTGTACAAATATCGTGATGTATCCAATTAGCAA
>Ga0307986_10000693_pt1 | contig 24555 bp, 24 predicted proteins | sample EllFjometageno82_FD_203170 | JGI IMG/M metagenome (GOLD analysis project Ga0307986, IMG submission 203170) | Marine microbial communities from Ellis Fjord, Antarctic Ocean - #82 | ecosystem: Environmental > Aquatic > Marine > Unclassified | place: Southern Ocean | collected 2014-10-09 | reverse complement strand
AGAAAATTGTGTGTTATTGGCTTAAATGGTAGCGGGAAGTGGAATCGAACCACTGACCTCAGGCTTATGAGTCCTGCGCTCTAACCAACTGAGCTACCCCGCCACTTAATTATCGTTGATTTATAATAGGTTTTATTTTTAGTGCAATCAAGTATTTGCCTGTTTTTCATGTCTTAGTGTTATATGAAAGTCGTAGAATTATAGATTTTTTGTATCTCAACATTTATAGTAAAGTATAAAAATGAAAAAAATTAAGACAAAGTTGAAAGACTTGTTCGTTATAAAAGGTGATAAATTTTCAGATAAAAGAGGCTATTTTCGAGAACTATTAATTGAAAAATTAATCAAAAAAAGATTAATTTTTCACGTTGTCTCGAGTACAAAAAAAAATTTTCTTAGAGGTATGCATTTGCAAAGAAAAAAAGGACAGGGAAAATATTTATCTGTAATTAAAGGAAGAATTTTTGATGTAGCTATAGATTGTAGAAAAAAATCAAAAACTTTTGGGAAGTATTATAAGATTATTTTAAGTGATAAAAATTGTACATCAGTATATATACCTCCTGGGTTTGCTCATGGTTTCATTGGACTTGATAAAGAAAATATAGTTGTTTATCACTGCACACAATATAGAGATAAAAAAAGTGAAACTGGCATTAGATGGGATGATGAAACAATAAACATCAAATGGCCAGTAAAAAAACCAAAAATTTCCATCAAAGATAGTAAGAATATAAGCTTTAAAAATTTTAATAATCTTTAAATCATCATGATAAACTTTGATATGTTTTGTATTTGTTTAAATGAAAAATTATTAAATAGAGTTAAAAAATTACAATATATACCTGTGGGTGTCGGATCTGAAAATTTTTCCAAGGAATGGCTTTTAGATTCAACGGGTGAAAATATGTCTTCAAAAAATAAATTTTATGGTGAATATACTTTTCATTTTTGGTTTTGGAAAAATATGCTTGATAGCATTCAAGATAATCGTTGGATTGGTTTTTGTGCTTACAGAAGGTTTTGGTCAAATAAAAAAAATATAACTAGTAATAATATTTATGAAACTGCACTAAATGAGATTCCTGATGAATGGAATGATTACGAAGCAATAATTGGCAATCATGTTAATATAAATGGAATTAAATTAATTAAAATAATTAAATATGGAAAAATTGCGATTTTAAGGAACCCCTTAGCTTTATTCAAAAGTAAACAAAATATCAGATTTCAGTTTGATATGTTTCATGGAAATGGTGTATTAGATAAAGCTATTGAACTTTTGGATGACAAAGACAAACAAGATTTTAAAAATTATGTTTTTAACAATACTTCATATAACCAAGGAAATATGTTTATATGTAAATCTAAAAAAATTATAAATGATTACTATGAAGCAATTTTTAAATGGTTAAATGAATGTGAAAAAGTCTTTGGTTTTGATTTAGATGGTTATGGTAAAATCAGAGTTTATGCATTTTTAGCTGAGCGTTTTCTTCCATTTTGGTTTAACAAGTACGTTAAAACACTAGAATGGCCAATAGTTTTTAATGATTTAAGATCAGAAGTGAATAAATGAAAAATAAAATTATTGATTTTTTAGATTTAGGAAATCAGCCTTTAGCTAACTCATACATCAAAAAAAAAAACTTGTTTAAAAAAGAGCTAAAGTACAAATTGGTTGTCTGCTTTAATAAAGATACCAAACTAGTTTCCATTAAAAAAACATTTTCTAGTAAAGATATGTTTAACAATGAATATCCATATAGGTCTTCTACATCACAAACAATGAGTCTTCATTTAAAAAAAATGTCCCAAAAAGTTAAAAAAATAAAATCTAAAAAAATATTAGAAATTGGGAGCAATGATGGGTGTTTTATTAAAAACTTTGATAGAAAAACAACTATAGGAGTTGAGCCCTGCTCTAATGTTGAAAAAATTACTAAGAAACAAAAATATAATACTTATCCAGAATTTTGGACATCAAAGTTAGCTAAAAAAATTTTAAAAAAACATAAAAAAGTTAATTTAATTTTTTCTTCAAATACAATTAGTCATATAAAAAATTTAGATGAAGTCTTTAAAGGAATAAACATCGTTCTTGATGAAAAAGGTATATTTATTATTGAAGATCCTTCTTTGTTAGAATGTTTAAAAAAAAATACATATGATCAATTCTATAATGAGCATATATATGTTTTTTCATATTTATCACTTAGAAATGCCTTAAAAAAACACAATCTGGAGATCTTTAAAATTGAGGAGTTAAAAATTCATGGTGGCTCTAATAGATATTATATCAAAAAAATTAAAAATAAGATCAAATTACACAAATCTGTTAATCAACATAAGTATAAAGAAGAGAAATATGGTCTTAATAATCTAAGGGCTTATATGTTGTTTGCAAAAAGAATTGAGCTTTCAAAAAAGAAATTATTATCTATTTTTATTAAATGTAAAAGAAATAACAAAAAAATTATTGGCTATGGGGCTACAGCAAAATCAGTTACAATTTTAAATTATTGTAATATTAACAATACAATGATTGATTATTTTGTGGATACAACACCAGATAAGCAAAATAAATATACCCCAGGAACAAAAATTCTAATAAAAAAATATTCCAATTTAATTAATGATAAGGTTGATTATGTTTTCTTAGGAGCTTGGAATTTCAAAAAAGAAATTTTTAATAAAGAAAAAAAATATATAAAGAATGGTGGAAAATTTATTGTGCATACACCTCATCCTAAGATTATATAAAAATTATGAAATTAAATAAAAAAAGAATAGTTTTTACTGGTGGCAGTGGAAGATTTGGAAAAATTTTTAAAGAAACTAATAATAATTATGAAATATTTTATCCATCTAAATCTGAGCTAGACATAACAAAAATTAATAAAATAAGATCTTATTTGAAAAAAAATAAACCTAAATATCTTATTCATTGTGCGGCTTTATCAAGACCAATGAAAATTCACAACCAAGACATTAAAAAAAGTATTAATATAAACATTATTGGAACATCTAATATTGTAAAAATTTGCCAAGAATACAAAATAAAATTAATTTTTTTTTCTACAAACTATGTTTACCCAGGTTTTAAAGGTAACTATCTAGAGAGGAGCTCGCTATTACCTTTTAACAATTATGGTTGGTCAAAACTAGGCGGTGAGTCTGCAGTTCATATGTATTCAAATTCTCTAATTTTAAGAATATGCATGACTGAAAAACCATTTACTCATAAGCAAGCATTTTCAGATTTAAAAACAAATTTTATGTTTCATGAAAATCTAGCAAAAAATCTACTTAAACTTATTGATAAAAAAGGAGTTTTAAATATTGGAGGTAAGATACAAACAGTTTATGAGTTTGCAAAAAAATCTAATATTAATATAAAAAAAATATCTGCTAAAAAGTTATATGGTAAAAAATATCCATTGAATCAATCAATGAATGTGGGTAAGTATAGAATAATCATCAAAAAATTAATTTAAGAGTAAATTAGCCGTTTTAAAAAATAAGATTAGTACCATCAGTATTGGAAACTTATAAAATCTATTAAGGTATGGTAAATTTAGAGAGTTAAGATGTTCAATTTTATTATTTATTAAGCAACAATAATTCCTGTAACTACAATTACAGTGCTAATTACACCTAAAAAAATTAAATTATCTTTCTTAGTTTTTTTTTCTTCAGCCCTAACTTTTGCGAGTAAGTGATTGATATCTACTTTATTAAATTTTTTTTTATTAAAGTCATTATCTAACCTTGTAGTTGAAATATTTGAATTTGGCAGTTCTGAACTCATAATATTTTCATTAAAGCATCTGCGTGCCAGTTTAACAACAAATCCATTAACCATTTTGGGTTGACAAAGCCTATATTACGTTCATTTTGGGTCTATTGATTAAAATTAAATGAATAAAAATATTTCTAAGCTATCTACACAAATTTATAAGAATGATGTTTTAAAAGTATTAGAAAGTAACTATTCTAAAATTGGTTCATTGTGGGTTAATCTTCAGGTAGAACGGTGCAATGATATTTACGCGTCATTTAAAGATCATGACAAATATTTGATTGTTATTTATTTAATTAGAAAAACTTTAGATTTTTATTCAAATAATCTTACTAAATTAAATTTTACAGATTTCTATTCAGAAAACAGTATTGAAATAGAACCATTTAATATAATTGAAATATCAAAAAATATTATGATACCCAAAGAATCTTCAAGAAGAAAAATTATCGAATTAGAAGAAAGTGGAATCATTAAAAAAAATAGAAAAAAAATTACCATTGATAAATCTACAACTCCATTTTTGAATCCGGATAATTCAATTAAAAGAATTAGTCGTTTTTTAAATATATTTTCAGGAATTTTAAAAGATAACAAAATTTTACAAAATAAATTAAGTTCAGAAAAATTAGAGCAAATTATTAAAAAAAATTATTCAGATGTGTGGCTTCATTATTACAATATGCAAATTAAAATAATGCTAAATTGGAAAAAAGTTTTCATAGATTTAGAAACATGGCATATATGGAGTGTCTGCGCTATTCATCAACATAGCCAAGCTTTAAAATTTGATAATATTTCCAATCATAGAAACGAATTCATGAAAGAATTTATGCATTCAAATAATCTAGTCTATGGAGTTAATACCATGTCTATTTCTGAAATTACAGGTATACCAAGAACAACAGTTGTAAGAAAATTAAATACTTTAATTAAATTAAAAAATTTAAAAATTAATCATAAAAAGCAATATACGCTAAATGGTACGCATATAAAAAAATTAATTCCAGTACAAAATATTTCGATTAATGCAATGGCAGGTTTTGCAACTCACGTTTATAATTTAGCAATATTATAATTTATTAATAAATTTTAAGTATTTTTTTTAATAATTAATATAAAAAATATTGAAGTGATCATCATTATTAATGCATAAGCAGCAGCTGGCACTATAAAGACCATTGAACTACCATCAAAAATTTGTGTGCCAACAAATGCAGCTAGTGTTCCATTCTGAAGTCCACACTCTAATGAGATACATCTTTGTTGAGCGACTCCAGATGCAAAAAGTTTAGCAGCATAAAAACCTATAATCATCATTGTTATGTTTAATATTAAAGCAATTAATCCTGCACGTGTTATAAAGTTAACAATATTTTCCCATTCTTCAATGTAGATAGCAATAAACACTAATACAAATAATAAAACTGATATTCTTTGAATTATTAAACCTTTATTTGTGACAAAATCTTTTGCAAAATGTTTAAATAACATTCCAATTATTACTGGCACTGTAACAACAAAAAACATTTTTAAAGAAATTGTAAGCATAGAAATATCTTTTGAAATATTATTAATTCCTAATAAATCAATTGAACTAAAAACAATAAACGGAACTGATATAATGCTAATTAAACTAATGATTGCAGTTAATGATATTGAAAGTGCAACATCGCCATTAGCAAATTTTGTGAGTACGTTTGATGTAACACCACCAGGTGCTGCTGCAATAAGCATAACTCCTATTGCAAGTTCAGGAGGTGTGTTTAGCAATTTTATTAAGATAAATGCAACGATTGGAAGTAAAATTAATTGACAAATAAAGCCAACAAAAAAATCTTTAGGAGTTTTAATTACTCTCAAGAAATCTTTGATAGTTAAACTCATTCCAAGTCCAAGCATTATGAGCGCTAAGCCAATTGGTGCTATTTTAGTTGCTATTTCCATTTGACCCAATCTCTATAGAATTATTAGGGGAAGTTATAGGTATAAAACAATATAAATTGAGATTGATTTTAAATAACCTTAAATTTACTATCTTTTAATGGTTTTAAAATAATATTTGCTTCATATTTTTGTTTTTCAACTTCAATATATAATTTTTTACTATTTAATTCTTCGTTAGATAGGTCGGTGCTAATATAGCCAAAAGATAAATTCTTATTATAATTAAACGAATAATTTCCTGAGGTTGTTCTACCAATTATTTTATCATTAAGATAAATGGGCTCATCATGAAGTAATAAAGGGGCACCTGGTTTACTATCTTTTAAAGTAAACATTGCAAATCTACTTCTATTTTTTTCTTTTTTAATCTTTTCAAGAGCTTGTCTACCAATAAAATCTACTTCTTTTTTATAGCTAATTGTAAATGATAATCCTGCTTGATACTGATTTTCTTCTGGAGAAATATCATGTCCCCAGTGTAAAAAACCACTTTCCATTCGCATAATATCCATTGCATGCATGCCACAATTAGAATGATTAAAATTTTTACCTTTATTTACAATTAATTCATATAATCTTTTAGCGTCTTTAAATTCTACATACAATTCAAAACCTAATTCACCAACATAAGATAATCTTTGAGCCCAAACCTTTACTCCTTCGATTGTAATGAATTTAGCTGTTCCAAATTTGAAATTATCATTCTCAAAATCATCATTACTTATCATTTTAATTAAATCTCTACTTTTTGGTCCAAATAATCCAAACACACAAAGATCATCGGTTACATCTTTCAATTTTATTTTTTTCGAAAGATGTTTTTTTATATGAAATTTATCTCTTTCTCTTGTTGCAGCAGAGCTTATTATTCTAAAATGATCTTTTTTAAGACAAACAACTGTTAAGTCTGTCTCTATTCCACCATCACTATTTAGCATGTGTGTGTATGTACATTTTCCAATTTCATCTTTTATATTTGCTGTACAAATCTTCTGTAATTCTTGATGTGCTTTATCTGAAATTATTTCAAACTTAGAAAAAGGTGTTAAATCAAATAAGCCAACATTTTTAATGGTATTATTAGTTTCGTATTCTGCGGATGGGTACCAATTTTGATAGTTATAGCTATATTCATACTCAGCTTTTGCTCCATCTAATGCAAACCACATAGGTCTTTCATATCCACTTGAAGCACCAAAACATGCTCCAAAGCTTTTCAAATTTTCATGATGAGGTAATGTCTTAATATTTCTAGAAGTTTTATGTTGTTTGAAAGGCCAATGCATTCCATACAAATCACCTAAAGTCTCAGTTATTCTTTTTTTAATGAATCCTAATTCTGAATGAAATTTTTGAAATCTTTTTATATCATAGCTAAAAATATCTTCATTTATGTGACCTGTCATCATCCACTCTGCAGTAACTTTACCTACACCCCCTCCACTTCCAATTCCAATACTGTTTAACCCACAACAAACAAAAAAATTTTTAACTTCTGGAACTTCTCCTAATAAAGTGTTGGTATCTGGAGTGAAAGACTCGGGGCCTGAAAAAAACTTTCTAATACCTGCAGTTTCCAAGACTGGGAATCTTTTTACTGCAGCATTTAAATATGGTTCAAAATGTTCAAAATTTTCTTGAAATTCACCAAAAGAAAAATCTTCTGGCACTATATTTGTTTTATCCCACGCAGGAATAGAATTGCCTTCAAAAATCCCAACTAATATTTTACCAGCATCTTCTTTAATATATGTGCGATTATCAAAATCTCTTATAGTAGGTAAGGTTTTAGATAAATTTTCTATTGGTTCAGTAATAATATAAAAGTGTTCAGCAGGATAAAGTGGAATACTAACACCAGCTTTTTCACCAATTTGTCTTGACCACATTCCTGAAGCAAGAACTATATATTCACATTCAATTTCCTGTCCATTAACTTTTACACCTGAAATTTTTCCATTTTTAGTTAAAATTTCTTCAACAGGAGATTTTTCAAAAATTTGCGCCCCTTCCATTTTTGCTGCTTTAGCTAGCATATGTGTTACGCCAGAAGGATCAGCTGCTCCATCTCCAGGCATTAAAATCCCACCAATTACATCATCTGTATTTATAATCGGATATTCTTTTTTAATTTGATTTTTATCTAAAATTCTAACATCAACATCATAAAGTTGAGCTGTCGTTGCTTGTCTTTGGAGCTCCTGCCATCTTCCTTTGTTTTCTGCTATTGAAAGTGCTCCATTCAATCGAAGTCCTGCTGAATGATCAACTTTCTTTTCAAGTTCTTTATAAAGGTCTAATGAATATTTTCTGATTTTGGTTATTGCTGCAGATGGTCCTAATTGACTAACAAGTCCTGCTGCATGCCACGTTGTTCCTGATGTTAGTTGATCTCTTTCTAAAAGAATTGTGTCTTTCCATCCAAACTTAGCTAAATGATAAGCAACTGAACAGCCAACTACTCCACCCCCAATAACAACAACTTTAGTGCTACTAGGAAGTTTTTTTTCCATTTGTAAATTAGCTTGCTATTGCCTTTTCAGGAGAAACAAATTCGTGTCCAAATACATCTGCTACAGCTTTATAGGTAACCATTCCTTTATGAACATTTAATCCAGCTAAAAAATTTTTATCATCACCTAAAGTTTTTTCATAACCTTTGTTAGCTAGTTTTACTAGGTAAGGAAGTGTTGCTGTGTTTAATGCAATAGTCGAAGTTCTTGGAACACCACCTGGCATGTTTGCTACACAATAATGAACAACATCATCAACAATATAAGTTGGATCACCATGAGTTGTTGGCTTACTAGTTTCTACACAACCTCCTTGATCAATTGCAACATCAACTATCACAGATCCTCTTTTCATTAATTTTAACATTGGTTTAGTGACTAATTTTGGAGCTTCTGCACCAGGTATTAAAACACCACCAATTAAAAGATCTGCTTCAGCTACTAATTTATTTAAATCTATTTTATCACTTTGTTCAGGAATAATTTTGTCACCAAATATTTCAACTAATTGTTTTAATCTTGCTTCTGATTTATCAACTATATGAACCTTTGCACCCATGCCAGTTGCAATCACTGCAGCATTTTCTCCAACAACTCCACCACCTAAAATAATAACTGTACCTCCCTCAACACCAGGTGCACCACCCAATAAAAGGCCTCTGCCCTTTTGGTTTTTTTCTAAACAATGTGCTCCGGCTTGAACTGACATACGGCCTGCAACAGCACTCATAGGTGCAAGGAGTGGCAGTCTACCATTGTTATCTGTTACTGTTTCATAAGCAATGCAAACACCTTTTGATTTAATCAAGCCTTCTGTCAATTCTTTAGCAGCTGCTAAATGAAGGTAAGTATAAACAACTTGGTTCTCTCTAATCATCTTAACTTCATTTGATTGAGGCTCTTTAACTTTAACTATGATGTCAGCATCATTAAAAATATCTTCAGCTTTATCAATAATTTTTGCACCAACACTTGTATATTGATCATTTTCAAAACCCGCTTCAAAGCCACCATTATTTTCGACTAATACTTTATGACCTTCTGATATTAAAATTTTCACACTATCAGGTGTTAGTCCAATTCTATGCTCTTGTGGTTTAATTTCCTTGGGGACTCCAATTTTCATATTTTTCCTATTCTGAGTGACTAATTTTTGACTAGTTTTTTTGATTTTTTTGATAGTTAGTAATACCTGTTCTTAACTTATCAATAATCTCATCAATATGTTTTTCTTCACAGATAAATTGAGGGGCAATAATTAAGCAGTCTCCTGTTGCTTTAAAGTTTACGCCAGCTTCATAACATGCTTTAAAACATTCAAATCCCGCTTTACCAGGTTTTGTGTTTAACTTCATATCAATTCCACCCATCATTCCATATCCTCTAATATTATCTACAGACTCTAAATCTTGTAGGGAGAATAATCCTTTTTGGAAATAAGGTGCTAAATTTTTTGCTCTGTTAAAAATATCATCTTTTTCAAAAATATCTTGAACGGCTAATGCTGCAGCAACTGCTACTGGAATTCCTGAGTAAGTGTAACCATGAAATAACTCAACTGCACCTGTTGGTGAGGCATCCATTACTGCATCATAAATATAATCGTTACAAGCAACAACGCCCATAGGTACAACACCGTTGGTTGTAGCTTTGGCCATTGTCATAATATCTGGAATAACACCAAACTCGTCAGCACCAAATTTAGAACCAGTTCTACCCCATCCTGTAATTACTTCGTCAAAAATTAAGAGTATTCCATGCTTGTCACAGATTTTTCTTAGTTTTTGTAAATATCCTTTTGGTGGAACTAATGTTCCTGTTGATCCCGCAATCGGTTCAACAATACATGCAGCAATATTTTCACCACCAAAGTTCGCACAAATCGTCTCTAGATCGTTTGCCAAGTAATCGCCCGTTTCTGGTTGACCGCTTATAAATTTATGTTCTGGTAAATGAGTATGTCTGATGTGTTGAACACCTGGCATCAAAACACTTGCAAATGTTTTAATGTTATTAACCATTCCACCAACTGAAATACATCCAATATTCATTCCGTGATAACCACGTTCACGTCCAACAAATCTAAATCTTTCTGCATGACCTTTTGCTCTATGATATGCAACAGCAATTTTAATTGCAGTCTCTACTGCAGTAGATCCACAAATTGTGTAAAACATTTTATTTAAATCACCTGGAGTATGTTTTGCAATTCTAGAGGCAAGCTCAAATGAACCTCCGAAACCCTGCTGGAAAGGTTGGGCATAATCCAAAGTTTCTAATTGTTTAGTTACAGCTTCTATAATTTCTCTTCTTCCATGACCAAGTGGATTACAAAATAAACCTGAGCTCGCGTCTATTTGTGTTTTTCCATGGTGAGTTTTTAAATAAACTCCCTTAGCCTCTGTAATTAATCTTGGGTTTGCTTTAAAATCTTTATTAGATGTAAAAGGCATCCAATGTTCATTTAGCGAATTAGGTACTGCAGTTCTATTTTCTGAACTCATATTTTTTTTTTAGTAAATGCTTTTAAAACAAAACTATTAGACTAAATTAATTCGTTTTCTACAATTATTTTGCTAGTTATCATAACTTTTTACTGTGACTTAAAATTATACAACCTGAAAGTGTACATTTGTTTTTTGTTTTACATCTCTCTAAAATTGAATTTTAATGACAATAATTTAATTAAATTAAACGAGAGGAATATAATGAAAAAAATAATTAGTTTTATTCTTGGAACAATAGTTGCTTTTAACCTATCTGTATCAGTTGCAAACGCTGCTGCTAAAGAAGTTAGAATTGCATTCTTTTTAGAGTGGGCAACTCCTAACCAAGAAGATAAAGTTAAAAAATCTTTTGACAAAGCTTTTGGTGTTCCAGTTAAATGGACAAACTTTGCAAATGGTGGCGCAATGACTGACGCTATGTTAGCAGGAGATATTGATATCTCTTACTCACAAGGTTTAGTGCCATTTATAAATGCAGTTAAATCTAAAGCACCTTTAAAGCTTGTTGATATCGCTATGGAATACGGAATGGGTGGAACAACTTGTGTTGTTTCTAAAGCTTCTGGTATTACAAAAGCAAACGCTTCTGAATTAGAGGGCAAAAAAGTTGCAGTTCCACTTGGAACTATGGCTGAGTATGTTTTTGATGAAAGTATGAAAGTTGTTGGTGCTGATAAAAGCAAAATGACCGTTATTCAAATGGATCCTGAAGAAGGAGCTGCTGCATTAGTTAGTGGTGATGTTGTTATGGCCTGTCTATTTGGTGGTAACTCTATTAAAGCTGCACTGACTGTTGGTGCTAAATTGATAACTGTTGATGAAGCACGTGCTGCAGGTATCCTAGGTATAGACATTACTTCTGTTACAGATAAATTTATGAAAGAAAATCCAGGTATGGTTAGAACTTTCATAGAAGTATCTCATGAAGCAAATGCAAGATACAGAGCTGGAAAATCAAACATGAACATGATTGCTAAAGATGCAGAAATGTCTCTTGCTGATACTAAAGGACAAATGGATGGATTTAAATTCCTTACTCCTGCAGAAACTGAAAAATCTATGACTTCTGGAAATCTTTCTGGATTCCTAAATGCTATGGATACTCCTAAAGGAGCAGTTGATACAAGTTTTTTACCTCTATAATTTAGGGAGTAAGATAAAATTAGATAGGCGCCAATTTAATAAATTGGTGCCTATTTTTTTAAAAAAAATTCTAATATAAAGTTATTTCTATGAGTGATCTAATTTCTCAAAATTTAAACATGATCTTTAAAACTCCAAATGGAGAAACGGTTCATGCATTAAAAGATGTAAATTTCACACTTAAAAAAGGTGAACTTTTAACTGTTCTTGGCCCCTCAGGGTGTGGGAAAACAACTTTACTAAATATTACTGCTGGTTTTCTTAGACCAACCTCTGGTGTAATTACTCTTAATGGAAATGAAATTAATGGTCCAGGTGTTGAAAGAGGAATGGTTTTTCAACAAGGAGCTTTATTTGAGTGGTTAACTGTTGCTGAAAATGTGGACTTTGGCTTGAGAATGAAAAAGGAAGATCCAATGAAAACAGCAAAAAAAGTTGATGAATGGCTAAACATAGTTGGCTTACAAGGTTTTGGAGGCACACCAACTTATCAACTATCAGGTGGTATGCAGCAGAGAGTTGCTCTTGCGCGATGTTTAATTAATGATCCAGATTTAATTTTAATGGATGAACCTTTAGGAGCGCTAGATGCACTAACAAGGGAAAAAATGCAGTCATTAGTTTTAAAAATTTGGAAAGAAACCGGAAAAACAATTATTTTAATTACCCACTCTGTTGAAGAAGCACTATTGCTTGGTGAAAGATTATATGTAATGGCGCCAAGACCAGGTCGTATACATAAAGAGTACAACCTTCCATTTGCTACAATGGGATTAAAAGGTGATTTAAGAGAAATAAAAAAAACAAAAGACTTTTCTGTTAAAAGAGAAGAAATTCTAACCATGATTTGGAACATGGAAGAAGAAATAATGGGTAAAGATATTTAGTATGGTAACTGGAATTATAACATTTGTGATTATTTTTGCCGTTGTAGGTTCCATTCTTTATGGAAGAAAATTAGCTAAAAATGAAAAACTAGATGCTGTTTTTGGAAACCCTGAAAGAGCTAAAGGAGGAACTCATTGGATTATTGTTGGAACTAGTTTTTTACTACTAACATGGCTTTATTATTCATGGGATCTTGCAAAATCTTTTTATCCACAATCAGCTAATGAACTTTGCCAAGTTGCAAAAGTTAATGATTCATTACTTTCTTTAAAGTATTTATTTCCAATAGAAGAAAGAGAATTTAAAAGTACTTCTATTATTAAGGTTGAAAATAAAAATATTGAAAAATTAGCTAATGAAATTATAAACTCAACAGGACTGAAAATTCAAGATAAAGATAAACTTTTAAGTCTTATTGAAAAAACTAAAAGAACAATTCCATTACTTACAAATGAAATACTTCTTGAAAATGAAACAAAAATTAAGATTAATGAATTAACTAATAGAATTATTTGGTTAACAGAAGATTTTCAAAAAATAGGCTACCCACCAATAAAAAGTATTGAAGAAGAAAATAAAAGAATTGAAGCTTTAAAGACACAAGGAGGATGGGGATCATCTGGAACTGCATTAGAAAACACAATAGAAATTCCTACTATTCCTGAAACAAAAAAAGGATTAAAATTTGATGCTGCAGCAAAAGAATTAACCCTTATTAGTGACGATTTCTTTAAATTAAGAAATCATAACTCTCAATACAAAAAATTGATAAAAGAAATCAAAGATGAAATTAAGAAATATAGATCAGAATTAAATGAGACAGAGGAAGTTGCTTTTACTTTAGCAAAAGATGTTCTTAAAATCGCAAGAAGAATTGAGTATGGAAGTATTTTCCCCCCTAAAACTCTGGATGATATGCAGCAGTCAATTGTAGAATTTGATCAAGTTCAAAAAAAAGAACAAGGAAGTTTAAGACTAGTTGATATTTTTTTATTTCCTTCAGGGACAATAATTTCAAGTGGCCCTAATTGCTCTGAACAAGGTTCTGGCAGATGGTTACCTAAACCTTCTGATACTATAAACAAATTTGCTCTCATATTAAAACCAAGTGTAGGATTTAAAAATATACCAATGATTTGGTATGAAATGATGGACGTAAGTAAAATTGTTGGTTTTATTCTTCCAGACTGGATAGCTGATATTATTCCTGGTAAATATCCAGTTCATAGTGACGATGGGACTGTCAAACCAAATTTTAAAAGTAAAGTTTTAAATATCACAACTGGCGAATTTAAACTATTTAAAATACCTGTCCCTATGGGTCATATATGGGACTCTTTTTTAAGAGTGCTTTTAGGGTTAGTTCTTGGAATTATATTTGGTGTACCTCTAGGTTTGTTTATGGGTTTAAATAGATTTGCTAAAGGGTTTTTTGATCCTTTAATTGAATTGTATAGGCCAGTGCCTCCACTTGCTTGGGCTCCATTGGTAATTACTGTGTTTGGAATTGATAACGTTGGAAAAGTATTCTTATTATTTATGGTTTCTTTTTCAATTATGATTATTTCAGCAAGAGCTGGTGCTTCTGGAACTCAATTATCTAAAATTCATGCTTCACATTCGCTTGGTGCATCAAAATGGCAAATATTAAGATATGTAATTTTTCCAAACTCTTTACCTGAAATCTTAACAGGAGTGAGAGTAGCAGTTGGAATGTGTTGGGGAACTTTAGTTGCTGCAGAATTTTTGGCTGGAACTACAGGTATTGGTTTTGTTGAAAATGTTGCTAAAAAATATTTTCAATATGAGGTTATTTGGATAACAATTTTTGTAATGGGAATGCTTGGTCTTTTATTTGATATTGCTCTGAGAAAGATAATTAATAAAACTATTCCATGGCATGGTAAAGGTTAACCAACCATTTAATAAATAATGAATTCTTCAAAATTAAAAGGCATCATTAAAAATATTTTTATCCATCACAAACTAAGCAAAGACCATGCTACAATTTGTGCTGAAGCTTTAATAAATGCTGAATTAGTAGGTGCTCCATCACATGGTTTATCTAGACTTAAGATGTATTGTGATCGGATTTCTAAAAAAGTAATTAATCCAAAAGCTAAAGTAAAAGTTAAAAAAATTTCCCAATCAATTGCTCATGTTGATGGGAACAATAGTATTGGTTTTGTTGCAGCAGATATCGCTATTAAAACAGCAATAAGTAATGCTAAAAAAACTGGTATTGGTTTGGTTGCAGTTAAAAATAGTGGTCATTATGGTTTATCTGGCTATTACGCTGAACAAGCTGTTAAAAAAAATTTAATGGTTATGGTATTTACTAACGCACCACCAGCTGTTGCACCACATGGAGCGTTAAAAAGTTTATTTGGAACAAATCCAATTTGTTTTGGAACTCCAACTGGATCTAAAGTTCCTTTTATTTTGGATACCTCAATATCAATGATTAATAGAGGAAAAATTAGAGTGGCAGTAAGAGAGGGTAAAAAAATTCCTGAAGGTGTTGCGTTAGATAAATTTGGTAAACCAACAACTGATCCTAAAAAAGCATTAGAAGGTGTTCAGTTGCCTATAGCTGGGTTTAGAGGTTCAGGATTAGCTTGGATGGTTGATATTTTAAGTGGTGTATTAACAGGGGGTAACCACGCTGGTCGTGTTAAAGATCCTTTTACAGATTTTAGTGGTCCACAAAATATAGGCCATTTATTTTTTGTGCTAAGACCTAATTTGTTTGTTGGTAGCTCTTTTAATAAAAGAATTAAAGACAATATTAAAACAATAAAAAAACTACCTAAGATTAAAGGTGTTAAAGAAATTCTTTATCCAGGACAAAGTAAATTCAATAGATATAAGAATAATCTTAAAAAAGAGATTAAAATTACAAAGAATATATTAGAAGATTTAAATAGTTTAATAAAATAAAACTACTATAATAAGTTAGTAATATGCGTCCTGTATTTAAAATCATTATAGTATACGAAGTAGTTTTTTTTATTTTTTGGAATTTTCTGTACTATGCTAATTCGGGTATTGAAAGTTGGTTTAAATTAGAAAATCTGACAGCAATATTTACTGTTCTATCATCTATGGCTTTAGGTTTTGTTTTTGTATATGTAATTTTTATTACTACAAAATTAACAGGTATGCTTGATAAGATTAAAACTTTGAAAGATCCAAGAAAAAATATTTAGTCAACGAATAATTTTACCAAATTTTATAATATCTTTAACTAATAACTCTGGTTGTTCCATTGCAGCAAAATGTCCACCTCTTGGCATTTCAGTCCATTGAGTGATGTTAAATATTCTCTCTACGTAAGATCTGGGGGGCCATTCAGACATTTCAGCTGGAAAAATTGCAGCAGCAGTTGGAATTTCTATTTTTTTGAAATTATTTGGAAAAAAACGTCCTCCCTCTTCTCTTCTTCCATAATAAATCCAAGAAGCTGTATTGAAAGTTTTTGTAACTATATAAACCATAATATTGGCTAATAAGGTATCTTTTGAATATACACTTTCAATATTATTGTCTTGTAAATCAGACCAAGAATACATTTTTTCAATAATCCAAGCTGCAATGCCAACAGGACTATCCATCATTCCATAACTTAAAGTTTGTGGCCTTGTTGCTTGTTGAGTTCTATATCCATCCTGCATAACTTGATCTTTATCAAATCTTTTTTGCCACTCTTCTTCTTCTTTGTTTTTAGTTCCCTCTGGGTGACGCATAGTTAAACAATTAATATGAATTGCTTTACAAGTTTTAGAATGGTCATAGCCAATCCAATTGGCAATAGTTGCTCCCCAGTCTCCACCTTGTGCTAAATAATTTTTATATTCAAGGTTCTCTGTCATTAGTTTATTTAAGATAGCTGCCATTTTTCTTGGTCCTATTGGTTTTGAAGGTTTTCCAGAAAAACCAAAACCTGGTAATGATGGGACAATTACATCAAACGCATCTTCTTTTTTACCTCCAAATTTTTCAGGATGTGCCAATTTTTCTATAATATGTAAAAATTCAACTATCGATCCAGGCCACCCATGCATAAGTAGTAGTGGTGTAGGATTGAGTCCACTTCCCTTTTCACAAATAAAATGAATATCTATATCATCTACATTTGTTTTAAAATTTGAAAATTTATTTATTTCTACTTCGCATTTTCGCCAATCAAAATCTTTTACCCAGTAGGTTGAGATTTCTTTCATATAATCCAAATTGGTTCCATAATTCCAACCACCGTCCTCAGGCATTTCATGCCATGGGTAATTTTTTACCTTGGTGTAAATTTCTTGAATTTCATTATCATGAATATTTATTTTAAAAGGTTTAATCATTAGTGATTTCCAGTATATACTTATTATTAATTCAAATTAAATATATCTTATGCTCTCAAATAAAGAAATCGTTTGTCCTAATAACTTGCTAGATCATGCCCATAAGAAAAAAGGAGTGAATGCAGCTATCGTTAATGCAGGTTTACCTTTGCCAATGCTTTCAGTTCAAGATGCTGTAAAAGAAAACCTTATTACACCTATTTTTATAGGAGATAAAAAAGAAATCCTAAAATGTGCAGAACAATTAAAATGGGATATTTCTAAATTTGAAATTGTTGATGAACCTGTGGAAAATAATACAGCAGCAATAGCAGCAAAACTTGCAAATGAAGATAAGGTAAAAATTATTGTTAAAGGTCATATTCATACAGATATCTTGATGAAAGAAGTTTTAAAAAGGGAATATAATTTACTTGGAAAAACTAGACTTAGCCATATTTGGCACATGACTACTACAAAGGATGATAACCCCCTTATAATTACTGATGGTGCTTTAAATGTTTTACCTAATATAAAAACAAAAATGCATATTTTAAGAAATGTAATTGATTTTTCAAATCGTATAGGAATTGAAAGACCCAAAGTTGCTGTGCTTTCAGCAACTGAAGAGGTTTTAGATAGTGTACCAAGCTCTATTGATGCAAGTGAAATTACAAAACTTGCAAAAGAAGATAATTTAAATGCTGATGTTTTTGGACCTTTGGCATTCGACAATAGTATTTCAAAAAAATCCGCAGCTATTAAGGGTGTTAAAAATATTGTTGCTGGTGAAGCAGATGTTTTGTTGGTCCCAAGTGTTGAAACCGGAAATGCTCTTGTGAAGATGATGATATATTTTATGGGTGCTTGTGCTGCTGGCGTTGTTGTTGGTGGTAAGGTTCCAATTGTAATAACTAGCAGGTCTGATGAAGCACAAGCAAGATTAGCTTCAATTGCTGCTGCCGTAGTTGCTTTAGACTAATTCCTTATTGAAAATATTTCAATATTGCTTTAAATAATATCTCAAATTAAGAGGAAATTAATGACTATTACATATTTAAAAAAATCACCAAAAACTTCATCTACAGATGACTCTAAAACCACAGGAATCGTTCAAGAACTTTTAAAAAATATTGAAAATACAAAAGAACAAGGATGTATCAGTCTTACTAAAAAATTTGATAAATATGATGGTGATATTATTGTTTCTAAGGAAAGAATTGAAGAAATAAAAAAAACATTAGACCAAAAAACAAAAGATGATGTTCAGTTTTCACATGAAAGAGTAAAAAAATTTGCTGAGGCACAATTAAAGAATTATGGTCAAGATTTTGAAGTTGAACTTTCAGATGGGCTATTTGCAGGACAAAAATTAATTCCCGTTAACACAGCTGGATGTTACGTGCCTGGTGGTCGTTATGCACATATTGCATCTGCTGTTATGAGTGTAACAACAGCAAAAGTTGCTGGTGTAAAAAATATCATTGCATGTAGTCCTCCTAAAGAAAGTGTAGGTGCTCATCCGATAATTATTTATACTGCTAATTTATGTGGTGCTGATGTAATTCTAAATTTAGGTGGTGTTCCTGCAATTGCAGCAATGACTAATGGTTTATTCAACAACCCCGCTGCAGACATTATAGTTGGACCAGGAAATCAATTTGTTGCGGAAGCTAAAAGGATTTTATTTGGAAAAGTGGGTATTGATTTGTTTGCAGGACCTACTGAAATTGCAATTATTGCAGATGCAAAAGCTGATCCTGAGATAGTAGCTGTTGATTTAGTTGGACAAGCAGAGCATGGTTATAACTCACCTTGTTGGTTATACACAACAAGTAAAGAACTTGCTGAAAAAGTGATGAAACGAGTTCCAGAATTAATTGCTGAGCTACCTGAGATTCCAAGAACTAATGCCGATGCCGCTTGGAGGGATTATGGCGAAGTTATTCTTTGTGATAGTGATGAAGAAATGGCAACTATTAGTGATGAGTATGCTCCAGAACATTTAGAAGTTCAGACTGAAAATTTAGAATGGTTCCATAAGAGATTAACAAACTATGGATCTTTATTTATTGGTGAAGAAACAACTGTTGCTTATGGAGACAAGTGTTCGGGAACAAATCATATTCTTCCTACAAAAGGTGCTGGAAGATATACCGGTGGATTATTTGTTGGTAAATTTATTAAAACTTTAAGTTTTCAAAGAATGACAAAAGAGTCTACTAAATTAGTTGGGGCTGCAGCTGCTAGAATTTCTAGATACGAAGGAATGGAAGCTCATGCTCGCACTGGTGACGTTAGACTAAAGAAATATGGATATTCAAATTAATTAATTTTCTGGTTTAAAAATTAAGCATAGACCATTACTACAAAATCTTTTTTTTTGTAAACCATCTGCAAAAACATGTCCGTGGTGAACACCACAATTTGCACAATGGTACTCTATTCTTTTCATACCCAATGAATAATCAATTTTAGTTTTAAATGCTCCAGGTAACGACTCTGTAAAAGATGGCCAGCCCGTTCCACTGTCAAATTTAGCATCTGATGAGAAAAGTTTAGCACCACAGTTAGCGCAATGAAAAAAGCCATTTCTTTTTTCATGATTTAATGGACTTGAGTATGGTCTTTCAGTAGCCTCATTAAACATTATATCTTTTTGTTTTTCAGTAAGATCTAGATTAATAATTTTCTTTGTAGTTGAATATAGAAATTTATAAGGCAGTAGAACTATCGATAAGAATGATGCTCCAATTAATTTAAAAAAATTTCTTTTTAAGTGCTTCATAGATCTAACAAATATTAAAAAAACTTAATAATTTCAATTAATACATAAAAAGTAATTATGCTCATAAATATAATTATAAACAGATTAATTCTTTTCCAAATCAGCGCACTATGAAGGTATTTAGATAGTAATTTTGAAAGATAACCTATTGTAAAGAAGAATATGAAAGATGCTATCGAAGCTCCAATTCCAAAATAGTATTTATCAATAGTTAATAGATTTTTAGAAAAATTTCCTAGGAAGAAAACGGTATCAGAATAAACGTGTGGATTGAGATAGGTGAAAGCTAGAGTTTTAGTTGTTATGCCCGTTAATGAGGTGCTTTTTACTTCTTTATTTAAATTAATTTTATTTTTTTTAATAGATATTTTTTCGTAAATAAAATGGGCTAAAAATATGAACAAGAGAATATTTAAAATAAGCTCTATTATAGAATTAAATAAATCACCAAAATATTGAAATAAAAAAATACCTAAAAAGATTAATATTAAATCAGATATTGAACAAATTAAACAAACTAGAAATACATATTGTTTTTTTAATCCTTGCTCTATTACAAAAATATTTTGTGCACCAATTGCTAAAATTAAACTAAGTCCTGTAAAAAATCCTAGTATTAAAAAACTCATTAATTACTTTTAATTATGAATGACTAATCCAAATAGTTTTAGTCTGTAAATATTGATCTAAAGCTTCTGTACCTTGATCTCTACTTAGTGAGCCTGATTGTCTGTATCCACCAAAAGGTGTTTTAATATCACCTTCTGAAAATGTATTAACTGAAACAGTTCCACAAGGAAGATTTTTCGCCATGTGAAAAGCTCTATCTATATCCTGAGTAAACACACTAGCATGCAAACCATACTTAGAATTGCTTGCTATCTTTAAGGCTTCTTCATCACTGTTGATGGTAAGAACTCCTAATACTGGACCAAAAATTTCTTCCTGAGCAATTGTCATATTTTCTTTTAATCCATCAAAAAGAGTTGGTTTTGCAAAAAAACCTTTTTGCTTTCCACTTGAAACACCTCCAAATAAAAGTTTAGCACCTTCATCAATTCCTTTTTGAATATAACCATCTACTGTTTCTAAATGTTTTTTAGAAATCATTGAACCCATATTACTTTCAGGATCTAATGGATCTCCAGCTTTAAGAGCTTTAACTTTTTTTGAAACTTTGTCTAAAAATTCATCTTTAACTTTACTATGAATTATCTGCCTCATATTTGCAGAGCAGTTTTGACCACCATTCCAAAAAGCCGAGTTAATTGCATTGTCAATTAAATCATCTGTAATTTTTGCATCTTCTAAAACTATGAATGGGCTTTTTCCACCCATTTCTAAACCAATTGTTTTTAAATTACTTTCACCTGAATATTTCATAAATAGCCCCCCAACTTCTGTTGAGCCTGTAAATGAAACTGCATCAACATCATTGTGTCTACCTAGAGCTTCACCTACATCACCAAATCCTGGAACTATATTAAGAACACCATCAGGTATTCCTGCTTCTTTAGCAATTTTTGCAACTCTTATTGCAGTTAGTGGTGTATCTTCTGCTGGTTTAATTATTACAGAACAGCCTGCAGCTAAAGCTGGGGCCATTTTCCATACTGCCATCATTAAAGGGAAGTTCCAAGGAACAACACCTGCAACAACACCAATTGGTTCTTTAACTATTAAACTTGTTAATGATGGTTCTGTTGGTCCAACTTTACCAAATACTTTATCTATTAATTCTCCATACCATTGGAAATGCATTGGTGCATCATTTGCAACTTCATTAATACAATCACCAATTAATTTTCCAGTATCTACACATTCTAGTACTGAGTTTTCTTCTCCTGTTTGTCTTAATAGCTCTGCAAACTTAAGTAACGTATCTTTTCTAAATTCTGGCGATGTTCTAGACCAAATACCACTATTAAATGCTTTTCTTGAAGCTTTAACTGCTAAATCTACGTCTTTATGATTACATTTTGCTACAGAGCAAAGAACTTCACCAGTTGCAGGATTTATATTCTCAGACTTTTCATCATCAATAGCATTGACATACTTACCATCAATAAAGGCTCTACCTTCAAATTTTAATTTAGCTGCGATTGATTTGTAATCTGAACTCATTTTATAAATGAAAAACTATTCCAAAAACTCTTTATAGTAAAGCTACTAATCTGGATTAGCTGTAAGTGTTTTGATCTCTAGAACGTTATTATTTGGATCTTGAACAAACATTGTTTCTTGTTCGTATTCAGTACCTTTAAATCTTAAGTAAGGCTCATCATGATACTTAACTTTCTTTTCATTCATTCTTTTTTTAAGAGCATCAAAATCTTTTCTTGATAAATGGACACCGAAATGAGGTACAGAAACATTGCCCATATCCACATCATGTCTCTCATTTTCTAGCTTATGTTCGCTCGCATGGAGAGTTAGTTCATTTCCCCAAAAATCTACATCTGCCCACTCTTGGGCTGAATTATCTAACCTACAACCTAAAATCTCATTATAAAAATGTTTAGCTTTTTCTAAATCACCACACGGTATTGCTAAATGAAAACAATTAGTATTTTTATACATTGGATTTATCTCTTTAAATTACACATTTAATCATTATATAAATCATAACTAATTAATAATCAATAGGACAACCTAGTCATACTATGAGTGATTTTTTACAATCTATAATTGATAGAGACCCAGCCGCTAAATCTAAGTTAAGTTTAATATTAACTTACCCTGGAGTTAAAGCAGTTTTTTTTCACCAAATTGCTAATTTTTTTTATCTAGCTAAGTTTGATCTTGTTGCAAGATTTGTTTCTCAATTGTCAAGATTTTTAACAGGTATAGAAATACATCCAGGCGCAAAAATTGGAAAAAATTTATTCATTGATCATGGTATGGGTGTTGTGATTGGTGAAACTTCTGAAATTGGAGATAACGTAACTATCTATCATATGGCGACACTAGGTGGGATTGCACCAAGTATTAATTCGAATGAACAAAGGATGGTTAAAAGACATCCAACATTAAATGATTGTGTCGTAGTTGGTTCAGGTGCTCAAATATTGGGACCAGTAATAATTGGAGCTAATGCTAAAGTTGGAGCAAATGCTGTAGTCACTAAAGATGTACCTGAAAATGCAGTAATGGTTGGAATACCTGCCAAAAATGTTGGAACAGCGACTAAAGAATTTAAACCATATGCGGTTGAAGAAACAGATAAAGACATTTCTAATTAATGAAAAATACTCTAGATAATTTTATTTCAGGAATAGGTAATACACCACTCATCAAACTAAGGGCAGCATCAAAAATTACTGGTTGTAATATTTATGGTAAAGCTGAGTTTATGAATCCAGGTGGCTCTGTTAAAGATCGAGCAGCACTTGCTTTAATTAAAGACGCCGAAAGTAAAAAATTAATTTCAAAAGGTGGAACAATTGTTGAGGGCACAGCTGGTAATACCGGTATAGGCCTATGTCTACTTGGTAATTCACTTGGTTATAAAACAATAATTGTAATGAATGATAATCAGACTCAAGAGAAAAAAGATTTACTTAGAAATATGGGTGCTGATCTTAGATTAGTTCCTGCAAAACCATATAAAGATGAGGCTAATTTTGTAAAGGTTGCAGAAAAACTAGCTAGAGAAATAAAACCTTCAAATAATAATGGAGTTGTTTGGGCCAATCAGTTTGACAATATTGCAAATGCCAAAGGTCACTACGAAAGCACTGGAAAAGAAATTTGGGAGCAAACTGAAGGTAAAGTTGATGGTTTTGTCTGTTCATCTGGAACTGGTGGAACAATTTCTGGAGTAAGTAACGCTCTTAAAGAAAAGAATAAAGATATTAAGATTTTTCTATCCGATCCAAAGGGTTCGGCTCTTTATAACTATATAAAGAATGGTGAATTAAAGTCTGAGGGTAGCTCAATTACAGAAGGAATAGGTTCAAGTCGAATTACAAAAAATTTTGAGGATGCTAAAATTGATGATGCTTACTCTATTGATGACCATGAGGCTCTTCCTATACTTTATGACTTAATAGAAAATGAAGGATTAAGTCTTGGAACTAGTTGCGGAATAAATATTGCCGGTGCAATTAGACTTGGCAAAGAACTTGGTCCCGGAAAAACTATTGTAACTATTCTTTGCGATAGAAGTGATAAATATAGTACTAAGATGTTTAATAAGAAATTTCTTGAAGAAAAAAGTTTGCCCTATCCTAATTGGCTTTAAATATAAATCTTATCAGCTAAACCGTAACAAAGAATACCACTTAATACCGTTAATATTCCTGGTATAACAATTCCTTCTACGAAAGATGTTTTTTCATTAACTCCTAAGTGATTTTTTTGATGTGACCAGATAGCAAAAAAGAATGCACATATATTTTGTATAAATACTAAGTTAAAAAAAGCCCAACTTGCTTCTAATCCATTAGGTCTGACAAAAGTTATATATCCTGCCATCAAAAAAGAACCAACAAACATAGACCCAAAAAATCTAGTCATAATAGCCGCTGTTTCATCCATACCGTATTGAGCCATAAATGCTCTAGTATCAAAGAGGCAACGATAAGCATAAAAGGCATAAATCAGAAAATGAACTGCAAAAATAATTAAATAAAAA
>Ga0307986_10000691_pt1 | contig 24561 bp, 23 predicted proteins | sample EllFjometageno82_FD_203170 | JGI IMG/M metagenome (GOLD analysis project Ga0307986, IMG submission 203170) | Marine microbial communities from Ellis Fjord, Antarctic Ocean - #82 | ecosystem: Environmental > Aquatic > Marine > Unclassified | place: Southern Ocean | collected 2014-10-09 | reverse complement strand
GACTCAGCACTAGATTGGGCTTTAGAACTTTCAAAATCAAATGAAATTACATTAATTCATAGAAGAGCCGAATTTCGAGGAGCCGCTCACACACTAAGTGAAATTAAACAAAAAGAGAAAGAAGGAAAAATTTTAATTAAAACACCTTATAAATTAAAATCTATAGAAGGTGACAAGACCATGACAGGAATTGAAATTGAAAATGAAGATGGAACGTTAGAAAAAATTAAATCTGATTACATTTTAAGTTTCTTTGGCCTTATTATGAAACTTGGCCCTATTGCCGACTGGGGCTTAAATATTAGCAATAAAACTATTCCTGTTAATACCGAAACTTTTCAAACCAATAAAGAAGGCATCTTCGCCATCGGAGATATTTGTACATATCCTGGTAAGCTAAAACTTATTTTATCTGGATTTCATGAAGCTGCTCTTTCTGCCAGAGCTTGCTTCAAAAGAGCAAAACCTAACGAAACTTATAGGTTTGAATTTACAACTGCTTCAAAAAATATACATGAAAGATTAGGCGTAAAGAAATGAATGATTGAACTTTTCACTGCAAATACTCCTAACGGAATAAAAATTTCTATAATGCTTGAAGAGATAAAATATGATTACAAAGTAACTTTGGTCGACATATCTAAAGACGAACAATTTAATACTGAATTTAAAAAGATAAGTCCATTTAGCAAAATACCAGTAATTAGAGACCACAAGAATAATATTACTATTTTTGAATCTGGTGCAATCCTTATTTACCTAGGAGAACAGAGTAAAAAATTTTACGATCAGGATAAGAGAACAATTATTAACCAGTGGTTAATGGCTCAAATGGCTTATGTAGGACCCATGCTTGGTCAGCACCATCAGTTTCATCATTATAATCCTGGTAAAAGTCAATTTGGAGAAGAACGATATTTTAAAGTTTGTACTAGAATTTACAAAGAATTAGACGAAAGATTAGCAGATGTAAATTATTTAGCTGGAAATTTTTATTCCATTGCAGATATCGCGACCTTTCCTTGGATTGCGAGGCACGATTGGCATGATATTGGACTGAAAAATTATAAAAATTTAACAAGATGGTATGAATTAATTTCAAAAAGAGATGCGGTTCAAAAAGGGTACGATTTATTTGAAAAAGATGAAAAAGTTCCTACTGTTTAGTCATCAATAAATATCTTTTCGTCTCGCTCATGCCTCTCTTGAGCTTCTATTGAAAGTGTTGCAATCGGTCTTGCCACAAGTCTTTTCAGCCCAATAGGCTCAGACGTTTCATTGCAATAACCATATGTGTCATCCTTAATTCTACGCAATGCTGATTCAATTTTTTCAATAAGTTTTCTGCTTCGAGCTAGTGCTTTCATTTCAACAGATTTGTCTGTGTACGAAGACGCTTGATCAACCATATCAGCAGAAGAGACACTGTCATCTGAAGAATTTAAAAGATTAGTTAAGCTGTTTGCTTTAATTATATCCGATTTCCAACGGAACAACTCTTCTTTAAAAAACTGCTTATGTTCAGAACACATATATTTTTCTTTGTCACTAGGGGTATACTTTTTACCTATAGATACTTTTACCACTTTTATTGGGGTTTTTTTAACAGCTTTCTTAACAGTTTTTTTAATGGGTTTTTTTATCATATTTTAAAAAGAGGCGAGTATATGTTTCAAATTTTACGTGTCAATAGACTTTAAATTGTATTAATTTGTGACAAAATGATAAAAAAAAAAAATATTTCACTAGTATTTAATCTATTTCTTTTAACACATTTATTTATTTGGACGCTTGTACCGTTTATCTCAAACATAAATTTGCCCCTCGATGTGATAGAGGCTTTAGCGTGGGGAAGCAATTTAGACTGGGGGTTTGAAAAACATCCTCCTTTAAGTGCTTTTTTTACAGAAATTGTTTACCAAATTTTTGGAAGACAAGATTGGGCTTATTATTTGTTAAGTCAGACATTTATTATATTTTCTTTTGTTGTGATTTACAAATTAGCTAAAGAATTCTTAAAAAACGAAGTTCATGCATTACTTTCAGTTCTTGTGCTCGAGGGAATTTATTTTTATAATTTCACGACACCAGAATTTAATGTAAATGTTTGTCAAATCCCTTTTTGGGCTCTAACTGTTTATTACTTCTGGCAATGCTTAAAAAATGACAAAGTTCAGAATTGGGTTTTGTTTGGATTGTTTGCGGCCCTAGGAGTTTTATCGAAATATTTATTTATTTATCTGTTGATTGGAATTGCAGTATTTTTAATTTTCAAGCTGAACAGAGAAAAGAAATTTAATTATAAATATTTTATTTCAATTCTAATTTTTTTTCTAGTTTTGACACCACACTTCATATGGTTGATTGACAATGAATTTAAAACAATTGCTTATGGACTTAAAAGAACAAACCTTGAAGATGGTAATTTTTTAAATCATTTACTTTATCCTCTAAAATTTATTTTTAAACAAATAATAATTTTAACTCCCTTTTTTGTTTTATTAAGTTTAATTATTAAGAAGTTTAAATTTAAATTTAAACTTCGTGATGAGAAGCTACTTTATTTAATGTCTATAACAATAGTACCAATTTTAATCATGCTTTTAACCTCACTAATTCTTGGAGCAAAGATCAGAACTATGTGGATGACGCCATTCTATTTATTTTTTGGGTTAATGTTCATCTATATGTTTGAATCAAGAATTAATTTAAATTACTTAAAAAAATTTATTGTAATGTTTCTACTTATTTTTATACTTTCGCCTGCTGCATATTTATATGTCTCTTTTTCAAAAGACGATAGTAGAACCGATTTTCCAGGTAAAGAAATCGCTAGGTTAGTTCAAAATAAGTGGGATAAAAATTTTACCAATAAAATTGTCATTGTTGTAGGTGATGAATGGTTAGGTGGAAATTTATCTTATCACCTTCAATCTAGACCACAGTGGTTCAATGACTTAAGCCCTAAATTAAAAAATTTAAAATTAGATGGAGGAGTAATTTATACTGGTAACGCAAGTGTCTTAAAATCAATTTGTCCGGGTGAATTTGGTAAAATTCAACTTCAAGGCATATGTATGATTGGAACAAGATGAATAAATTCACCATCTTAATTCCTGTATACAATGACTGGGAATCTCTAAAAAAACTTTTAAATACTATTAATGAAAATATTCAAGATATTTCAAATACAGAATTTAATTGTGTTATTGTAAACGACTCTTCCACAGAAAATAGACCAGAGATTAAAGTTCCACCTAAGATTGCTTCCATTAAAATTATACATATGAAGAAAAATAAAGGTCATGCAAGGTGCAATGCTTTTGGTATAAAATATTTATCTAAAAGTTCAGATGTAGGCCATGTTATTTTAATGGATGGTGATGGCGAGGACAGACCTGAAGAATTAAAACTATTAGTTGATAAAGTTCTTTCAGAACCCAGTATATCTGTAGTAGCAAAACGAGTCAGAAGATCTGAAGGGCTTCTGTTTCAAACGCTTTATCATATTCATAAATATTTGACCTTAATAACAACAGGAAAGCTTATTAATTTTGGAAACTATAGTTGTTTAACAAAAATTGATTTAGGAATTTTATCTACAAAAGCAAGTTTATGGAGTAGTTTTTCCGGTTCTTTTAAGAAGCATATTAAAAAATACAATGAAATAAACTCCTATCGTGGAGTGCGTTACTTTGGTCCCTCACAAATGTCTCTTTTTAAACTTATTATTCACTCATTATCTATTATAGCTGTATTTAAATATCGTGTTTTTTTTATCTCGTTTATTTTAATATTTTTATTTCAATACTTAGCTGTGTTTACTAGCTTCAATTTTCTACTTTTCCAAATAATGTTAATTTTATTTAACTTATTTGTATTTATTGTTTCATTTAGAGAAAATGAAATAGAGCTTAAAAATAGCGAGCTCAACATCAATAACACCGAAGAACTTACACACTATGAGGTTGAAAAATGAGTCCAGACATGAATCAAAAGTGAATCAAAACAAGAACATCCAACCTATATGTTGATAATCTGGGGATAAGTATAACAATATATATATCTATAAACATTTGCTTAAATAAGTAAAAAAGATTTAATTATACATCCATTATGAAAATTGAATATTATTACGGAGTACCTTCCCCTTTTGCGTATCTAGGATCTTTAAAATTTCAGTCTATCGCAAAAAAATATAATGCTGAAATAATTGAAAAACCATGTGATTTAGTTGGAGGAATATTTACTAAAACAGGAGGGATTCCTGTTCCACAAAGATCACCCCAGAGACAAAAATATCGACTAGATGAAATAAAAAGATGGAGTGAATTTTTAAATATTAAAACTAATATTAAGCCAAAATTTTTCCCACCAAAAGACCCGCACGTTCCTGCAAAATTTACTATAGCTGCTAACCTATTAGGCGTAAAAGTTGTTTTTGGCCACGAACTTCTGAAGCAGTTATGGAGTGAAGAAAAAGATATTTCAGACGAAAAAAATATTGAGTCAATTGGCAATAAATTTAAAATCAATTTTAAAGAATTATCTGTGCTTGCAAAGTCAGAAAAAGTTTCTAAAATTTATACAGACAACACCGAGGAAGCCGTAGAAAAAAATGTCTTTGGAGCACCAACCTATATTTTCAATAATGAGTTATTCTGGGGACAAGATCGTTTAGAATTTTTAGAACGTGCTCTAAAAAATGCCTAAAGAAAATCAAAATAATATTTTAAAAAAAAAATATTTGAGCTTCTTAGCCACGCAAGAAGTTCATGGAAAACCTTTCCATGATAAACTTGATCAGCTGAATATATTTTATTTACCGATTTGCAAAAAAATTTACCAAGATTATAGAAAAAATAAAAAGATTAAAATAATAGGTCTTACAGGCGGACAAGGGGCAGGCAAAAGCACCATAACTCAAATTATAAAACTAATTTTAGAAACAAAATATAATTTAAGAGTAGTTTATTTTTCCATTGATGATTTTTATAAAAGATCATCAGAAAGGATAGAAATGTCCAAAAAAGTTCATAAACTTTTTAAAACCCGTGGAGTGCCGGGCACCCATGATACAAGCCTGATAAAAAAAACATTTATAAATTTAATTAAAAAAAACTTCAAGCCGTTAACCATCCCTCTTTTTGACAAATCAAGAGACGAACGTTCTCCCAAAAAAAAGTGGCAAAAAATAAAGAGACAACCAGAAATTATAATTTTTGAAGGTTGGTGCGTAGGAGCAAAGCCACAATTAAAAAAACATTTAAAAAAATCAATTAATATTTTAGAAAAAAAATATGATGAAAACTTGATTTGGCGTACTAAAGTTAATTACGAACTAAAAAATGAGTATGCAAAAATTTTTAACAAGATAAATAGATTAATTTTTTTAAGAGTTCCTAGTTTTGAATGTGTTTACAACTGGAGGCTACTACAAGAAAAAAAACTTCAATTGACATCCAGAGGTAAAAAAATTATGTCTTCAGCAGACGTTAAAAGTTTTATTATGTATTATGAACGAATAACCAAGCAAATGCTTAAAGATTTAACAAAAAAAGCTTACGCAGTTCTTTACTTAGATAAAAAGCACAGATTTAATAAAATTAAGTTTAATTAATATGAAATCAATTATTCTTCTAGTAATCATAATCTTTAATACAAATTTACTTTCTGCTGCTGAATTTTTAACTTATTTAGAAAGTGCTTATAAAAGTAACCCAGTTTTAAATGCTTCAAGAGAAAATTATAAAGTTGTTAATGAGAGTGTAAATATTTCATTAAGCGAGTTCTTGCCTAGCGTTTCCATTTCAAACAGTCAAAACAATCAACAAAATTCTAATAGAACGAACCAGGCAGGAGGCACATTACCCGATAATAGTAGCAACTCTAAAACGCAATCTGTTTCTATTAATCAAAAAATATTTCAAGGTTTTCAAGGTTATAATTCAATAAAAAAATCTAAATTAGAATTAAGTCAAGCAGCACTTAAGCTTAAGAACTCAGAACAACAAATTTTATTACAATCAGCTACTGCCTATTATGATTTGATTTATAAAATTAAAAATACTCAGTTTAATTTATCAAACGTAGATCTATTTGAGAGACAAGTAGAATCAGATAGTTCACGCTTACAAAAAGGTGAAATTACATTAACTGATTTAGCTCAATCCGAATCATCTCTGGCCGGAGCAAACGCAAAACTTATTGCAGCAGAAACTGAACTTTTGACAGCTAAAAGTAATTTTGAAAGAATAATTAGATTGCCTGCCCCAAAAATAATTATAAAAGACAATTTTACAAAAAATATTAGTTTAAATTTTCCAACAGATTTAAGCTCTGCTTTTACTGCTTCTGATAAAAATAACCCTAAATTGCTTCTTGCTAAACTAGATTATAAAATATCAGAAAAAAATGTAGATATTGAAAAATCTAAATTTGCCCCGTCCGCATCAGTCAATTACACACAGTCTCAAAATAAAGATTTTAGTTCTTCCGTTAATGAAATAGATCAAGAGACTCTCGAAGCAATAGTTACCATTCCGTTATTTAAAGGTGGCAAAAATTATTCTTCACTTAAAAAATCAAAATTTAAAAAAAAACAGACTAATTTAATCCTACAAGATACAATTAATGAAGTAAAAACAGATACAGTCAACTCCTGGTCAATTTATCAATCATCCGAAAGCGTGCTAAAAGCTACACAGTCACAAGTTAAAGCTGCAGAAATTGCAAATGAGGGAATTACACTAGAGTATGACTCGGGAAATAAAAGAACAACTCTTGAGGTTATTCAGTCAAGAACTCTGCTTCTCGACGCAAGAATAGGCAACGCAATAGCAGAAAGAAATTTTGCTGTATCAAAGTTTGAGCTATTAGCTATTATCGGCGAGCTAACGCTAGAAAATCTTAAAAAAATTTAAATATAAAAACTTTTTGACCATAATATTTAATACTTGTAAAAAAAGAACAAAGTGTGTACATTATATTTATCGATTCGATCAAATAAAAGGATAAAAAATGATAAAAAATAACCTAAAAGTAGTCAAGTCAGACAGTAAAAAAGAACAAGAATTAAAAGAAAAAAACAAAGCTTTAGAAGCTGCTATCAGTCAAATAGACCAAAATTTCGGAAAAGGCTCAGTAATGAAGCTTGGCCAACAACAAGCATTAGATATTGAAGCTGTTTCAACAGGATCTCTGAGCTTAGATTTAGCGCTTGGCATAGGAGGACTGCCAAAAGGTAGAATTATAGAAGTTTATGGCCCAGAATCATCGGGAAAGACAACTTTAGCACTTCAAGTATTAGCTGAAGCTCAAAAAACAGGAGGAATATGTGCTTTTGTTGACGCTGAGCACGCGTTAGATCCTATTTATGCTAAAAAATTAGGTGTAAAAACTGGCGAGCTGTTAATTTCTCAGCCAGATACGGGTGAACAAGCTTTGGAAATAGCAGATACATTAATTAAATCCGGATCAATTTCAGTACTTGTTATTGACTCTGTCGCTGCTCTTACGCCAAAAGCTGAATTAGAAGGTGAAATGGGAGATCATCACGTCGGTCTTCAATCTAGGTTAATGAGTCAGGCTTTAAGAAAAATAACAGGATCCGTTTCTAAATCAAATACCATGGTTATTTTTATAAACCAGATAAGAATGAAAATTGGTGTCATGTTTGGAAGTCCCGAAACTACATCAGGAGGAAATGCTTTAAAATTTTACTCATCAGTAAGATTAGACATTAGAAGAATTGGCGCAATAAAAGATAAAGACGAAATTATTGGAAATTCTACTAGAGTCAAAGTGGTTAAAAACAAAGTAGCACCTCCATTTAAGGTAGTAGAATTTGATCTTATGTATGGAAAAGGAATCAGCAAGACAGGTGAACTTGTAGATCTAGGCGTTAAAGCTGGAGTAGTAGAAAAAGCTGGAGCCTGGTATGCTTATAAAGGTGAAAAAATTGGTCAAGGCAGAGAAAATGCAAAAATATTTTTAGAACAAAACCCTAAAGCTGCTGAAGAAATTGAAAAAACAATCAGAGATCAAGCTTTAGCTGTACGAGATGCACTCGATGGAAATCCTGTAGCTGAGGAAAAAATCTCTGAAAATAAATCTACAGAAGATAAAAAAGAAATAGTAGAAGATAAAAAAGAATTGACAGATAAAGAAACAAAATAAAAAATTATAGCTGTTATCTCAGTGAAAGGCCTTATTGGGCCTTTCACTTCCCTCATTTTAAAAAAATCAATTACAACCTGAAATTACATTAGGGTAAAATTCTCTGTATATTGAAAATTAAGAGTGTAGTTAAATTTGTTATAAACAAAAATAAAAGGAAACAATGAGTGCACAGGTTAAAAGTACAAAAATGTCATCTTCCATAGATACTTCACATCTTAAAGTTAAATTTCCATTTAAATCCAAGTATGGAAATTTTATTGGTGGAAAATTTGTAGAACCAAAATCTGGTAAATATTTTGACAATACAACACCAATTACAAATGAAGTTATCTGTCAGGTGCCACGTTCGAATGAAAAAGACGTTGAGTTTGCTTTAGACGCAGCTCATGCAGCATTTCCTACATGGGGAAAGACTTCAATCAGCGATAGATCTAATATTCTTTTAAAGATAGCTGACGTAATAGAAAAAAACTTAAACTTATTAGCAACAGCAGAATGTCTTGATAATGGTAAGCCAATCAGAGAATGTTTGGCTGCAGATTTACCACTTGTCGTAGACCACTGGAGATACTTTGCAGGTGTAATTAGAGCTGAAGAAGGTTCTATAGGAGAGATAAGTAATGAGGAATACTCTTATCACGTTCCAGAACCACTTGGTGTAGTTGCACAAATTATACCGTGGAACTTTCCACTTTTAATGGCTACATGGAAACTTGCACCAGCTTTGGCTGCAGGAAACTGTGTTGTGTTAAAACCGGCCGAACAAACACCAGCGTCGATCCTACTTTTAATGGAACTAATTGGTGATTTATTGCCACCAGGTGTTTTAAATATTGTTAGCGGCTATGGTTTAGAAGCAGGAAAACCTTTAGCGTCTTCTAAAAGAATTAGAAAGATCGCCTTTACAGGTGAGACAACTACAGGACGTTTAATAATGCAATACGCTGCACAAAACATAATCCCAATAACATTAGAGTTAGGAGGAAAATCTCCAAACGTATTCTTTGAAGATGTTATGGATAAAGACGATGCTTTCTTTGACAAATGTTTAGAAGGTTTCACTATGTTTGCACTTAATAATGGAGAAGTTTGTACGTGTCCAAGCAGAGCTTTAATTCAAGAATCTATTTATGACAAATTTATGAAGAGAGCTTTAGAAAGAGTGAAAGCAGTCAAGCAAGGAAATCCTCTACAAATGGATACTATGTTAGGAGCGCAAGCTTCTCTAGAACAAATGGAAAAAATAAAATCTTACTTAGATTTAGGTAAGAAAGAAGGTGCCAAAGTTCTAGCCGGAGGAAATGTTGCTAAACTGAATAGTGGTTTAGAAAAAGGAAACTATATCGAAGCAACTGTTTTTGAAGGAAAAAATAACATGCGCGTGTTCCAAGAAGAAATCTTTGGACCTGTAGTTTCAGTCACTACATTTAAAGATGAAGCAGATGCACTTAAAATTGCAAATGATACTCTCTACGGCTTAGGAGCAGGTGTTTGGACTAGGAATGGAAATATTGCATACAGAATGGGTAGAGGAATACAAGCAGGCAGAGTTTGGACAAACTGTTACCACGCTTATCCAGCTCATGCTGCATTCGGAGGATATAAACAATCTGGTATAGGTAGAGAAACTCATAAAATGATGTTGAATCATTATAGACAAGTTAAAAATTTACATGTGTCCTATAGTGAAAGTAAACTAGGTTTCTTTTAAAAAATATATTACAATGGTCCGTGCACATTACGGGCCATACAAATATGAAAGTTACAGCCACCTTATCCGCAAAAAAATTACTTAATGACTTAAAAAAAGTTCATGGAAATGATCTCTTATTTCACCAGTCAGGTGGATGTTGTGATGGAAGTGCACCGATGTGTTTTCCAGCAAAAGAATATCAAGTAGGAGATAGCGATATAAAATTAGGTGAAATTGATGGCACACCATTTTACATGAATGAAGACCAGTACAAGACTTGGAAGCACACAGATCTTACTATTGACGCGATTAATGGTATGGGCGGCATGTTTTCATTGGATAATGGAACTGGCCGACGATTTCTCACTAAATCAGAAGTTTGCTTAGTAGAAGGTGATAAAAATAAATAAATCAGTATTTAGACTTATAGACAACTTAAAAAATATCTGTATTTATTAAGTTATGAGCCAGATTTTATTAACCGATGTAAGAAAAACATTCTTAGAATATTTTAAAAAGAACAGCCATAAAATTGTGGAGTCTAGTAATTTAGTTCCCAATAACGACCCAACATTAATGTTTACTAACTCAGGTATGGTTCAGTTTAAAAATGTTTTCACTGGCCTGGAAAAAAAACCTTTCAAATTAGCTACAACAGCTCAAAAATGTGTTCGTGCTGGAGGTAAACACAATGATTTAGAAAATGTAGGGTACACACCAAGGCATCATACTTTTTTTGAAATGTTAGGAAATTTCTCTTTTGGAGACTACTTTAAAGAACAAGCCATTCAACACGCTTGGAACTTACTAACTAAAGAATTTAAACTACCTAAGGAAAAGTTATTAGTTACAGTTTATTCAGAAGATGATGAATCATATAACCTTTGGAAAAAAATAGCTGGTTTTTCGGATAATAAAATAATTAAAATATCTACATCTGATAACTTTTGGTCTATGGGAGATACCGGTCCGTGCGGACCGTGTTCTGAAATTTTTTACGATCATGGTAATAAATTAAAAGGTGGCCCTCCAGGTAGCGCAGGTGAAGATGGAGATAGATTTATCGAAATCTGGAATCTAGTCTTTATGCAATATGAACAAATTTCAAAAGATAAAAGAATTGATCTTCCTCGACCATCTGTTGACACAGGTATGGGGCTAGAAAGAATGACAGCAGTACTTCAAGGCACACATGATAATTATAATATTGACCATTTTAAAAAAATTATAAACGCATCATCAGAAATTACTAAAGCTCCCGTTAACAACAAAACAATTGCTAGTCATAGAATCATTGCAGACCACCTAAGAGCAAGCAGTTTTTTAATTGCAGAAGGAATACTGCCCTCCAACGAAGGACGTGGTTACGTACTTAGAAGAATAATGAGAAGAGGAATGCGTCACGTACATACGCTAGGAAGTAAAAATCCAATCTTCTTTAAAATTTTTGAAACTCTTTTAAACGAAATGTCAGAAAGTTATCCTGAGCTCAAAAGAGGAAAAGATTTAATTGAAGAAACCCTTAAGAATGAAGAGGAAAAGTTTTCATCATTATTAGATCGTGGAATTAAAATATTGGATGAAAATTTAGAAAAAGTTAAAAACAAAACCTTACCTGGTAAAATAGCATTTAAACTTTACGACACTTATGGTTTCCCTTTAGATTTAACGGCAGATATTTTAAGGGGAAAAGATATTGCTGTTGATAATGACGGTTTTGAAGAATCTATGGAAGAAAGTAAAAATCTTGCAAGAGCTAACTGGAAAGGTTCTGGTGACAAATCAATTGAGGAAAAATGGTTTAAAGTTAGAGAGGAGCTGAGTGCAACAGAATTTTTAGGATACGAACAAGATAAAGCAGAAGGAGTTGTTTTAAAAATATTAAAAAATAATAAATTTATTGAAGAAGCTAGAACGGGTGATGAGATTGAAATAATAACTAACCAAACCCCCTTTTACGGCGAGTCAGGTGGTCAAGTTGGGGATCAAGGTGTTATAAGTACAAATAAATCTAAAATTACCATTAGCGATACTTTAAAAAAAATGGGAGACCTGCATGTTCATTTAGGAAAGATTGACTCTGGATCTATTAAAGTGGGTGAGACAGTTAATTTAGAGATTGATAAAGAAAAGAGAAATAATGCAAGAGCTTATCATTCAGCGACTCATTTACTCCATGAAGCACTAAGAAGAACGCTAGGTAAACACGTCACCCAAAAAGGTTCGTTAGTAAGCCCAGAAAAACTAAGATTTGATTTCAGTCACAACAAACCTGTTGAAAGTAATGAGATTAGTAAAATTGAAAAATTTGTTAACGATATGGTCAAAACGTCAAATGAGGTGAAGACACGAATAATGACAACAAAAGAAGCGGTAGAAAATGGTGCTTTAGCTTTATTTGGAGAAAAATACGGAGATGAAGTTAGAGTTCTTTCAATGGGAAAAGAAGGAGATTCATTTTTTTCTACAGAATTATGTGGAGGAACACATGTTAGAAACATAAAAGATATAGGGAAATTTAAAATTATTAATCAATCATCCATAGCATCAGGAATAAGAAGAATAGAAGCCCTCAGAGATAAACAGCTTGCAAATTACGAAAAACATATAGAGGAAGATAAATCTAAAAAAGAAAAAAACCTAATAAAAGAAATTGATAGTATTAAAAAGGAATTAGAGTTATTGAGCATCACACCAAATTACAATGTAGATATAAAATTAGGTGAAAATTTAAAAAATTTAGCAAAACAAATTGAGCAAATTAAGATTAAAAATATAATTAACAATAAAACTAAAAATGTAATCAAAGATAAAAAGATAAACAACTTTATCTTAAGATACCAAGTCATTACTGATTTACCTTCAAAAGAGTTGAGAAACATAGTAGATCAAGGAAAAAAAGAAATTAACGAAGGTATCATACTTGCGTTTAGTACTTTCGAAGGAAAAGTTGGTGTAGCAGTTGGTGTTACCAAAAAATTAATAGAAAAATTCGATGCGGTGGATCTTGTTAAACAAGTTGCAGAAATTATAGGAGGCAAGGGTGGCGGTGGACGTACAGACTTTGCTCAAGCAGGTGGGGAAGATCAAAATAAAATTGATGAGGCTTTTGAAGCTTTAAGTAAAAAAATTAGTTAAGTTTTTTTTTTAAGTTAGAATTAATTTGTTCAAGAAACTCATTAGTAGTTAAATATTTAGCTGATTTATCAATTAATATAGCAAGATCTTTTGTCATAGATCCACTCTCTACTGTTTCAACACAAACACTTTCTAATCTTTTTGAAAATTTTATTAAATCATTATTGTTGTCTAATTTTCCTCTATGGGCCAAACCTCTAGTCCAAGCAAAAATAGATGCAATTGGATTAGTAGAAGTTTCTTTTCCTTGTTGGTGCATTCTATAGTGTCTTGTTACCGTGCCATGAGCAGCTTCAGCCTCAACTATTTTACCGTCAGGTGACATTAAAACACTCGTCATCAAACCTAAAGAACCAAAACCTTGAGCAACTGTATCTGATTGGACGTCTCCGTCGTAATTTTTACAAGCCCAAATGTATGCACCATTCCATTTCATGGCACAAGCAACCATGTCATCAATCAATCTGTGTTCATAAGTTATGTTTGCAGTTTTAAATTTATCAGCAAATTCTTTTTTGAATATTTCTTCAAACAAATCTTTAAATCTTCCATCGTAAGCCTTTAAAATAGTATTCTTAGTCGACAAGTAAACTGGCCAATTTCTTTCCAAGCCGTAGTTCATACATGATCTTGCAAAATCTCTAATTGAGTCATCTAAGTTGTACATTGACATTGCAACACCTGGCCCAGTAAAATTAAAAACTTCAAATTCTTTTTTTTCTTTTCCATCTTCAGAAGTCCATTTAATTTCCATTTTACCTTTTCCTGGAACTAAAAAATCTGTTGCTCTGTATTGATCTCCAAAAGCATGTCTTCCAATCACTATAGGTTTTGTCCATGTAGGAACTAATTTTGGAATATTTTTACATATAATAGGTTCTCTAAAAACTGTGCCACCCAATATATTTCGGATTGTTCCATTAGGAGATCTCCACATTTTTTTAAGATTAAATTCTTTTACTCTTTCTTCGTCGGGGGTTATGGTTGCACATTTAATACCCACGCCATATTTATTTATCGCATTTGCAGATTCTATAGTTATTTGATCTGAAGTGTTATCTCTACTCTCAACACCCAAGTCATAATATTTTATATCTAATTCTAAATAGGGCGAAATAAGTTTTTCTTTGATAAAAGACCAAATAATTCTTGTCATTTCGTCGCCATCTAACTCAACGATTGGGTTTTTTACCTTAATTTTTGACATATATAATTTTGTAAATATAAATTGATTAAAATGATTTTTTATACATATTAGGCTTCATTATCAAATTTAAAAAAATGTTAAATACAATTTTACCAAAAATACACAAAGAAGGTTACCGTTTTTTAGCTATAGCAATAGTAATCGCTTTTATTTGTCTACTTGTTTCCAAAACCCTAGGATTAATTACAATTTTATTAACTGTCTGGGTTTACTATTTCTTCAGAGATCCAGATCGTGTCTCTATTCAGGATGATAATTTTTTAGTTAGTCCTGCAGATGGTTTGATCTCCAATATTTCAGAAGTAGATGGACCCGTCGAACTTTCCTTAGAAAAAAAAAAATTTACAAAAATTAGTATTTTTATGAATATTTTTAATTGTCATGTTAATCGAACACCTGTTTCAGCAAACGTCGAGGAGATACTTTACAAGCCAGGAAAATTCTTGAACGCTTCACTTGACAAATCTAGCGAAGAAAACGAAAGAAATTACTACAGACTAAAACTAAAAGACGGTGATGAAATTATAATTGTGCAGATAGCAGGACTTATAGCTAGGAGAATTGTAACTGAAGTCAATGTTAATCAATCAATTGAACAAGGCGAGCGTATTGGCATGATTAGATTTGGAAGCAGAGTGGATGTTTATTTTAATAATAGAAAATTATTAGCTAAACTAGGACAAAATGTTGTCGCTGGCGAAAGTTTGCTTGCAGTTAAATAAAAATGGAAGAGAAAAACCCTTTTAACTTAGTAGCTTCAAAAAAATCTAGATTTATTTTACCCAATCTATTAACATTAATTGGTGTTTGTCTTGGTATTAGTTCAATAAAATTTGCACTAGACCAAAACTATAGCTTAGCAGTTATTTTTTTAATTTTTGCTGCAATTTTAGATACGTTAGACGGAAGAATAGCTAGATTGATCAAAGGCACATCTGAATTTGGAAAAGAATTAGATTCATTAACTGACTTCGTTAGTTTTGGTATTGCTCCGGCTTTTATATTATATTTTTGGGAATTAAAAAATTATGGAAAGATAGGATGGGCTATAACGTTAATTTTTTCTGTATGCTGTGTATTAAGACTTGCAAGGTTTAATCTCACAAAAATTACTGAGGATGCTGAATGGAAACGTAATTATTTTGAAGGCATACCTTCACCTGCGGGAGCAATCATAATATTATTACCATTAATATACGAACTTTCAGAAATTCAATTAAATTTAGATATTAAAAAATTCACACCTTATTTGGTAATAGTAGTTGCTATCCTCTTGATTAGTAATATCCCAACATTTTCTTTAAAAAAGATTAAAATATCAAGTCAACTCACTATTTTTCTATTGTTTGGAATTGTAGTAATTTTTGTGTCATTAATATTTTTTACGTTTAAGGCTCTATTAATCCTGGGCTTATTGTATTTAACTTCAATTCCAGCTAGTTATTTTTTATACAAAAGAACAAGTAAAAAACTAAGAAAAATCACCAAAGAAGATGATCATGAAGATATTCTTTAATGAAAAAAACAAAGCGAGCCAAAAAAAGTCGAACCTGGGTCATTAAACAGCATCGCGACCAATTTTTCAAAAAAGCTAAAGTACTCGGCTATAAATCGAGAGCAGCTTTTAAACTACTTGAATTAAATAAAAAATTTAATTTTATAAAAAAAAATTCAAATTTGTTAGATATTGGATCCACTCCTGGAGGGTGGTCTCAAGTAGCTTCAAAAATCATAACTAATGGAAAGGTTCTTGCTATTGATATAACGCCAATGGAAAAATTAAACAATGTAATATTCTTAAATAATGATTTTTCAGACGAACAAATTCAAAGTAAAATTTTAAAATTTTTCAAAGATAAGATTGATGTTATAGTTTCTGATATGGCAGAAAATACAACTGGCAATAAAACTGTTGATTCTATTAGAACTAATAACCTCTGCAGTGATGTCATTAACTTTTCATTGAAAGCGTTAACAAATAAGGGAAGCTTAGTTTGCAAATTATTTATGGGTGAGGATTTTTTAGAAGTTAAGAAATTAGCAAAGAAAAATTTCAAAAATGTTGATTTTTTTAAACCTGAATCAAGCAGGAGTGAGTCTAAAGAAACTTATATCGTATGCTCTCTATTAAAGACTTTATAATATTCTAAAATTGTATATAAGTTTTTATGGAAGTAATCAAAGAAGCTTTAACATTTGACGACGTTTTACTTGCACCTAGATATTCTTCCGTTTTACCTGCGGAAACAAATTTACATACCGATTTAGGGTATAACTTAAAATTAAAAATTCCTTTTTTATCATCAGCTATGGATACAGTTACAGAGTCAGCTATGGCAATTGCTATCGCTCAAAAAGGTGGATTAGGCATTGTTCACAGAAATCTGTCAATTACAGATCAATCTATGGAGATTAAAAAAGTAAAAAAAAAAAATCTACTAGTAGGAGCAGCAGTAGGGACTAGTGGTGAGGACTTGTTAAGAGCACAATCGTTACTAAACGCTGGAGTAGATTTAATTGTGATAGATACAGCTCACGGACATAGTGAAAAAGTTATAAAAATAATTTCAAAAATAAAAAAAATAAATTTAAAAAAACCTATTTGCGTAGGAAACATAGCAACAGCTGAAGCAGCACTAGCACTATACAATGAGGGAGCTGATATATTAAAAGTAGGTATCGGACCAGGATCTATCTGCACTACAAGAATGATAGCTGGAATAGGTGTGCCCCAAATTAGCGCAGTATTGGAAGTAAAAAAAGCGATGAAAAATAAAAAAGTGAAAATTATTTCAGACGGTGGCATTAAATTTTCTGGTGATATCGTTAAAGGAATAGCAGCGGGTGCCGATGCAATTATGATGGGTTCAATTTTTGCAGGAACAGACGAAAGTCCAGGAAAAAAATATAAGCACAAAAATAAATTCTATAAATCCTATAGAGGTATGGGTTCCATAGGGGCTATGTCCGCAGGTTCTTCAGATAGATATTTTCAACAAAACCATAAAAATAAATCAAAATTTGTTCCAGAAGGTGTTGAGGCTAGAGTAATATATAAAGGAGCGGTCAATAAAATATTATATCAATTACAAGGCGGATTGAGGTCATCAATGGGCTATATTGGTGCAATAAAAATACCCGAAATACAAAAAAAAGCAAAATTTTTAAAAATTACTAAAGCAGGATTTTATGAGAGCATGGTACACAGTGTTGAGATGACTAGAGACGAAGTTAATTATAAGTTATGAAAAAAAATACATTAATTATTTTAACACTATTTATTATATCAAACCTCACTACTGATTATACCTATGCTAATAATCCGTATTTTGAGGAAGCAAAAATACTATTTGATCAAAAAAAATATAAAGAATCAAAATTTTATTTTGAAAAAGATATTGTATTTAATCCTAAAAATGAAAATTCTTACTTATATTTAGCAAAAGTATTCAAAGAAGAAAAAAAGGATAATTTAGTCGAAAATAATTTAAACACAGTATTATTGCTTAATCCTAGAAATGAAGAAGCAATTTATCTGTTAGCTTTACTGAGTGTAAAAAAGTCTAATTATTCAAAAGTTAAAGAACTTATTTCAACCTTAACTTTGGTATGTAAAAAAATGTGTTCTTCAAAATTAGAATTACAAAAAATGTTGGATACTTCGCTAGAAAGCCAATGAACACAAGAGTAAAAAAAGACAAAATCATTATTATCGATTTTGGTTCACAAGTTACTAAGTTAATAGCAAGAAGGATTAGGGGGTATAAAGTTTTTTCTGAAATCTTAACTCCTAAAGATTTAAACAAAAAAGATATATTTAGAAACGTAAAAGGCATTATCTTATCTGGAGGCCCATCAACAGTTGTTGCGAGTAAATTCCCTAAAATACCAAGTGATATTTTTAATTTAAACATACCTATTCTAGGAATTTGCTATGGACTACAACTCATTACAAAACATTTTAAAGGAACTGTGAAATCTAATATAAAAAAAAGAGAATTCGGTAGAGCTTTGATGTTTAAATGCAAAGAATCTTTATTAACTAAGGGTTTTTTCAATCAAAACAAATGTAAAGTTTGGATGAGTCATCAAGATACCGTTTATAAAATGCCAAAAGGCTTCACAAAAATAGCATCAACTCAAGAATCTGAGATGACAATTATTGCCAATAAAAAAAAAAAAATTTATGGGATTCAGTTTCACCCAGAAGTTACTCATACTGAAAATGGAAATATTATTTTTAAAAATTTTATTTTTAATATTTGTAAAACTAAGAGACACTGGAAACTAAAATCTGAAGAAAAAATAATTGTACAAGACATTAAAAGAACAGTTAAAAAAGATAGGGTTATATGCGCTTTATCAGGAGGTGTTGACAGCAGTGTTGTGGCTTTATTAATAAATAAGGCTATAGGTAGTAGATTAAGGTGTATTATGGTTGATACGGGATTGATGAGAAAAGATGAATTCAAATCTTCATACAAAATTTTTAAAAATAAATATAAACTAAATGTCAAAATTGTTAATGCTTCAAAAATTTACTTCAAAAAACTTAAGAATATAATTGATCCAGAAAAAAAAAGAAAAATTATCGGTAATTTATTTATTAAAATTTTTGAAAAAGAAGCAAAAAAAATTAATAATGTAAAATTTTTAGCTCAAGGTACACTTTATCCTGATATAATTGAAAGTAGATCTGCTACAGGCAGTAAAACTTCAAAAATTAAATCACATCATAATGTTGGTGGATTACCAAAAAAAATGAATTTAAAATTAATAGAACCGTTAAAAGAATTATTCAAAGACGAAGTAAGAGCTCTAGGTCATTCAGTTGGACTAATTAAAAGTATATCCAACAAACATCCATTCCCAGGACCTGGATTGGCAATCAGAATAGTTGGAGCTGTCACACCAGAAAAAGTAAAAATTTTACAAGAAGCAGACCATATTTTTATAAAACAATTAATTATAAATAACTTATATGACAAAATTTGGCAAGCATACGCAGCCTTGTTGCCTGTGAAGACCGTAGGTGTTATGGGAGATGCCAGGACCTATGAATACATTTGCTTGATAAGAGCCGTTGTTTCAGAAGATGGAATGACTGCTGATTACTTTAATTTTCCGAAAAATTTTTTAGATGAAATATCTAACAAGATTATCAATGGCGTAAGTGGTATAAATCGCGTTGTTTATGATATAACTTCTAAACCTCCAAGTACTATTGAACTAGAATAAAGTGAAAAATAAAATATTAAACATTATTAACTCAAAAAATAAAAAAACATTAGTTTGCTTAACCGCCTACTCTAAACCTTACGCAAAAATTCTTGATAAGCATTGCGACATTGTTTTAGTAGGAGATTCTTTGGCCACAGCAATGTATGGCATGAAAAATACACATCAAGTCAATCTAGAGACAATGATACGACACGGTATCAGTGTTAAATCAAATTTAAAAAAAGCTCTTTGCGTTATCGATATGCCAATAAATTCTTATAAAAACACTAGACAAGCAAAAAAAAATGCTAAATTAATATTTAATAAAACTAAATGTGATGCAGTAAAAATAGAATGTAACGGAAAAAATTACAACGTAATAAAAAGTATAGTAGATAGTGGGATACCAGTAATGGGCCATATAGGTTTTACGCCTCAATATTTCAAAAAATTTAAAGCACAAGGAATATCAGAGAAAGAAAAATACAAATTATTAGAACAAGCTAAGAAAAATGAACAAGCAGGAGTCTTCAGTATAGTTTTAGAATGCATTAATGAGTTAACAGCAAAATTAATAACAAATTCTATCAAAATACCTACGATAGGAATTGGAGCATCAATGAATTGTGATGGACAAATTTTAGTTACAGACGATATGCTTGGTTTAAGTGGTTTTTATCCAAAGTTTGTTAGAAAATTTGCTGATTTAAATAATATAATTGAAATAGGAATTGAAAAATATAAAAAAGCAGTACAAAACAAAAAATTTCCAAGTAAGAAAAATATATATTAAATTATGTCCAATGAATCATTGAAAAAAAATTTTTTAGATCAAGCTTTTAATTTTGCAAAAAAAAATATTAAAAATTTAATTATTTTATTAACTCTAGTATTTATTTTTTTGATTACTTTTTTATTTTACAGCAATGCTCAAGAAAAAAACAATATTAAAATTGCAGAACAATATACAAAAGCATCAATTTTAATAAAAGAAAAAAAAATAAATGAAAGTAAATTATTACTTAAATATATTATTGAAAAAAAACATAAATTTTATTCACCACTTGCTTTATACCTTGTAATTGAAAATAATATTATAGATGACAGTGATTATATAATTTCTTCTTTTGACAAAATTTTAAAAATTAGTTCTCTTGAAGGCGAACATTTAGATTTAATAAAAATAAAGAAAGCCATTTATTTAATTAATCTAGACGATGAAAAATTAATCACAAAAACACTTGACCCTATTATTAATTCTAATTCTGTATGGAGAAATATGTCAATAAATTTAATATCAGAATATTTTTTATCAAAAAATCAGAAAGAAAAATCACAAAAATATATTTTATTGCTAAATAGAGCTACAAACAAATAATCATCAATGAAGTTTTTTTTATTAGTATTTGTTACTTTAATAATATCATCTTGCTCTTTTGATAATAAGACTGGTATTTGGAAAGATGCATCTAATATTCCAGTAGATGATAGAGCAGTTGAAACTATTGGAGCAGATAATTTAAAAAAAAAATATGAAGATATATTCACAAAAGATAAAATATTTAATGAAGAGATAGACTTACTAGAAAATTCAATTTTAAAATTAGAATCTCCAGTGAAAGCTAATGATTGGCTAGAAGAATACGGTGTAAAAAATAATAATATTTCTAATTCTTCATACAGTGGTTACAAAGGACTCATATCAAAAAGTGGTAAACTTAATAAATTAACTAGAAATAGAAATATAATTTTTTATGAAAATAATTTAATTTCATTTGATCACAAAGGAAAGATATTTATCTATTCACTCGATACAAAAAAGAAAACATTTGAATATAACTTTTATAAAAAAAATTTTAAAAATTTTAAAAAAGAACTATATCTTGCTGTAAATAATAGTATTTTATATGCTGCTGACAACTTAGGTTACGTTTACGCTATTGATTTAAAAAATAGGTCACTTGTTTGGGCTAAAAATTATGGTGTTCCTTTTAGGTCTAACTTAAAAATTACTAAAGAACAGCTTTTACTAGCAAATCAGGATAACGTAATTTATGCAATAAATCCAAACACAGGAGATAAAGACTGGCAATTCTCAACCAGTCTCACTTTTTTAAAATCTGATTTCATGAATAACTTTGCAATTGATGAAAATAAAAAAAATATTTTTTTTTTGAACACAAGTGGCGAGCTATATTCTATCAATAGATTAGATCGAAAAATTAACTGGGTTCTCAATTTTAAAAGTTCATCTTTTGCAGGAGAAGCAGCTTTGTTTTTAAGCCAACCATTGGTAATAAAAAATAATAATTTGATCGTATCTACTGAAAAAACAATTATGAGTTTTGACTCTTCTAGTGGAGTTAGAAATTGGTTATTTGCTTCTAATCCAATTTTAAAGCCTGTTGCAACAAAAAATTATATTTATATGCTATCCAAAAATAACTTATTAATTTGTTTAGATAACACGACGGGGAAAGTTTTATGGTCTAAAAAAATATTTACTAATATTGAAAGAAAAAAAATAAAAAAAATTGGTAAAATTCATGACTTAAAAATTGCCAATAACGAGCTTAATCTTTTTTCTAAAAATGGATACTTGTTATCTTTTAGCTATGGAGATGGTGATTTTAATTATTTAAAAAAAATTAGTAAAAATGGCATTAGTTCTAAAGTTATTTTTATTAAAAATAACATGCTTTTAATTGATAACAGTAATAAATTGCTTAAATTTAATTAGCTTAATTATTTGATTTACCGCTTAATAAAGAAAGTTGTGTAATTTTTCCCTCACCCAATAAATCTGTAGGTTTTACTGGATATTCACCTGTGAAGTAATGGTCACTTAATTGCGGGTATAATTTATTTCTTTCTCCAAAACCTAAAGCTTTATAAAGACCTTCCAAACTCAAAAATTTTAGTGTTTTTGCACCTATGTGGTTGCACATTTCTTCATTATTTTTACCATTTGCTAGTAATTCTTTTTTAGTAGGCATATCTACACCATAAAAATCAGGGTAAAGTATTTCTGGGCAGGCAATCCTCACATGCACTTCACTGGCGCCCGCGTCATAAAGCATTTTTACTATTTTGTGTGATGTTGTTCCTCTAACAAGTGAGTCATCTACTAGAATAATTGACTTATTTTTCACTAATGTTTGTGCTGCATTTAATTTTAATTTAACACCAAAACTTCTAATACTCTGCGTTGGTTCGATAAATGTTCTACCAACATAATGGTTCCTTATTAAGCCAAATTCAAAACTTTTTTTAGCATACTGACTGAAGCCAAGTGCAGCTGGCACACCTGAATCTGGGACTGGAACTACTAGATCGGCATCAATATCAGTTTCTTTAGCAAGTTCTTCGCCCATTTTTTTTCTATATTCGTAAGCACACTTATTATTAAGCATACTATCGGGCCTAGCAAAGTAGATATATTCAAAGGCATCTGGCCTTGCTTTTTTTGGTGGAAATGGTTTTAAACTTTTTAATTCACCGTTTTCAATTATTACTATTTCACCATTTTCTACTTCTCTTATAAATTTTGCTCCAACAATATCTAAAGCACAAGTTTCAGACGCAAAAATAAAGGAGTTTTTTATTTTTCCTATAACTAGAGGTCTAATGCCAAAGGGGTCTCTAATGCCAATTAATTTTTTGTTAGTCATCATTACCAAAGCGTAACCACCTTGAATTTGAAAAAGAGCATCAATTATTTTATCAGTCATCTTAATTCTTTTAGATTTTGCTATTAGTTGAACTATAGTTTCAGTATCGCTTGTTGTTCTAAAAATTGCTCCATCTTTAACAAGATTATTTCTAAGTTCTATAGCATTAGTCAAATTTCCGTTGTGGGCTAAACTTACTCCACTTGAATAAAGATCGGCAAAAAAAGGCTGAATATTTCTTAAAGAAACTTCTCCAGTTGTAGAGTATCTGTTATGTCCAATTGCAGATCTTCCTGGTAATTTTTTTATTATTTCAGGGTTAGTAAAGTGATCACCTACCAAACCTTGCCTTTTTTCTAAATAAAATTTTTTTCCATCAAATGAGGAAACACCACAACCTTCTTGTCCTCTATGCTGTAGAGCGTGCAAACCTAGAGCTACTAAAGCTGAGGCATCTTCATGGTCTGAAACACCAAAAATACCACATTCTTCTTTTGGCTTATCTAGTTTAAATTTTTTCAATTTTTTCTTTAGTTTCTATAATCTCTTCATAGTTTGGAAATTCATTAATAAGTAAATTATTACCTTTTTTTACTATATCAAAATACAAGGAACTTGTTGTCGATATACCCCATTTTTCATAAGGATAAAACCAGTTTAATATAGAAAAAAGACAAACTGCAACTACGTAGCCTTTGAAAATTCCAAAGAAAATACCAAATGATTTATCTACCGAGCCAACTCCAGTCCAAGTAACTGTTCTGCTAACAGCTTTTCCCAAAATAATAGTAATAAATAAGGTTATTATAAATATGAAAGCACCTATTCCAACATTATGTATAAAATCAGATTCAATATAATTACGCACCAAGGGTTGTAATTGAGGAACAAAAATAATTGTTGTCACAATAGAAACTACCCACTTTAAAGACGAAAGAAAGCTTAACGAAAAGCCATCTGAAAAACATTTAATCACATTATATAAAATTACTAGTACAAAAATAATATCAAAAAAAGAGACATCATTTTTTATGAATTCAATTAAACTATTCATTGCCAAAAGGCTTTAGAACTAAAATTAACTTTGGTAAAAGAGTTAGTACTGAAATTAAAGCCAAAAGCATTGCTATCCCCGTAAAGACACCAAAATAAATAGTTGGTATAAAATTAGATAGCACTAGAATAGAAAATCCAAAAACAATCGTAATTGAAGTGTTGAGTATAGCGACCCCAACAGTATTGTGGCATCTATCAATAGTTTGATTGTAGTTTTTAATTTTCTCGAATTCTTCTTTGAATCTGTAAATGTAGTGAATGCTGTTATCAACGGCTATACCAATAGTAATTGCGGCTATCGTGATAGTCATCATGTCTAACGGAATACCAAGAAGACCTATTATACCTAAGATAAAAAAAGCAGCAATAAAGTTAGGAACAACTCCTATGAAAGA
>Ga0307986_10000689_pt1 | contig 24583 bp, 18 predicted proteins | sample EllFjometageno82_FD_203170 | JGI IMG/M metagenome (GOLD analysis project Ga0307986, IMG submission 203170) | Marine microbial communities from Ellis Fjord, Antarctic Ocean - #82 | ecosystem: Environmental > Aquatic > Marine > Unclassified | place: Southern Ocean | collected 2014-10-09 | reverse complement strand
CGTGTCTGCCATTATTTTTTTACCAGCAACTTCATTCACGTCTTCACCAATAACAAACACCTCACCTGCTTGCTGAACATTTTCTTGAAAAGTTTCTTTTAATCCCTCTCTACCATAAGTAGCTCCATAATTAGTTACTTTTTGTTGTGCTTTTTTCCAGAAAGTAGTAGCGGCTTTTGCCCCTCCTTTCATATATGCAGCTGCGGCTCCTTTTACAAGTTTGTCATTAGCTCCCTTTCCGAATATTTTATTCATCGCATAGGTTTGTGTAGATAAAGGAGCTGTTACTACTCCTAAAACATATCCTTGTCTTCCAGCAATACCAGACAACTCATCCACCATCTCCATAGACATACCACCATCTAATGCCTGTTTTCTTGTTTGTTCGTATAAATTCGTAGAGAATAATTGCCCTTGAGCGATCATTGCTGATGCTGTAGTTGCTTTAATAGGAACTTTTTCAAGTAGGTTTACAATATTTTTCCCTCTTCCAGTAAGTACTAATCCTGATTTAGCGGCTACTCCTAAGACACCAACAAGTTTTGTCACTGGTATTTGGGTTAATAACATATCTGCTGCGATACCAGCTGTTGTAACTGTTGCTCCTGCCTGACTATACGTCCAATCCTTTACTCCATTTAAATCAACTTGACCTCTTATATAATCTACTTCTTCTTTTGGTAAAACATTTGTAACCCTAATTTTTGAGTCTACATCATATATTTGACCCTTCCCATCAACTAAGTATTCAACGCCATTCACTTGCGCTTTTTTCCCACTAGCAAAAGTATATCTCAAGAAGTCATCTCTATCAAGTTCCGTCTCTGAAGCATTCATTCTAATCTCATCAGCAACACTATCTAATCCTATCCAATCATAGGTAGCTGCTGAGAAACTATTTATTCTATCCTCTACAGATCTCCACCCTTGTTTTAAAGACTGTGCAAACCATGGGTTCTCTCCTTTTTTATATTCTTGATATAACTCTTGGTTTTTTACATCTTGTGATTTCAACTTAGATGTAACTACAGGAAAGGCTTCTTCAATATAAGATGTTAATTTTTGGTCATCTAAACCAGAGCTAAATGATAATTGAACCCCATCCAAGCCAGGATGTTTTCCATTATGGTCTAACTTATAGTTTAATACCTGAGACTCAACATTTCTTTCAATTTGGTTATTTACATAATTAGTTAAGAATTGAAGTTTTAATCTCTCTGATGCTAAAGTAGGATTATAGTTTCCACTTATATCATAGGTTCTTCCGTCTTCAGAAATAGTTTCATCATTTAATAAACGAAGGTATTCCTCATAATACCCTTGCTCTTTCATGTATCCATCAAAATTATTTGCATTGAATCCATCTATACTAGTAATATCTGAAGCTCCGTACATTGCATTAAAAGTGCTTTGCTCAAGATTCTCTGTATCTAATTCTGAATATTTTTCATATGAATAAGGATTATTAAAATCTCCTGCTTCTATTTGAGCAGTAATCTCTTGAGGAGATGCTGTTGAAATTTCCTGTAATTTTTTGATAGAATTCTTGTCTCCTTTCAAAGCCCAGTCTATAATATCTTTCCCTATAATCCCTGTCTCTATAGATCTCTTAATATTGAAATCATTTTCTAATTTACTTCTAGCTTCAGGATTTTCTGGCAAGTCTTCATCTACAAGAATAGGAATATCAAGTCCATAAGGATTGTAAGAAGTGCTGTTTTTTTGTGGTCTATTAGGATCATCTACTTGACCCATTAAATCGGTTAAATAATTACTAGAGTATTTCTCTTCTATTACTTCTGAAGAATCCAAAGACCCAGGAATTGTTTCCGTCTCTGTAATAGAGTCCGTAACATCCACGACCCCATCTGAAGGAGTAACGACTTGATTTTTTTTTTCAGATAAATATTTATTAAACTCATTCAAGTCACTAAAGGCTCCTTCTTGCATTACACCAAACAGGTCCTCTGAACTTGCAGTATTAGCATACTCTTTAAATTCCTTTAAAGTTGAAAACGCTCCTTCTATTGTAATTTCAAATAAATCTTCTATATCAAACATATTTTATTGTGCTTTAAAAATTACGATTATTTCTGCTGGTGTTTTATTGGGATTTTCCTTAGTAATTTGTGAGATAGTTTTTTTACTAGCTGTGGTTGAAGGATTTCTTTTTGACTCATTATACTGTGCAATTTGATTGTTAATAAAAGTATCAACATCTCCTTGAAGCTTCGTATTATCATCATCATACCTTATTGTCTCTGTTCTCTTTTTCCCTGTTACAGAATCATTATATGTTATAACAATATCATTTGTACTTCCATCTGTATCAATAGTAGTAACTGAAACTCCTCTGTTACCAGGGATTGTAGCAAGTCCTCTTTCCACAGATTTCATTACAACAGGGGCGGCTTTTCTATAGTTCCCTTGTCCTGAAGGTATAGCTGCATAATCATCTGTCATAAAACCATTCTTTCCATCAAAATCTAATGGATCAATTGGCTCATCGCTAGATCTATATTGTGGGATATCATCAAAATCTTCTACAGTAGATGAATCTTCATCTCCTTTATATTTCTCATTTGGAATCATTGTACCTGTACCATCATCTACCATTCTTGGAGCAAAGTTAACTCCTGCCTCAATAGCTTCTTTGTAGAAATCTTCAAAAGACATATCTGTTGCATCCTTTGGTATAATATTTCTATAAAGTTCTAAAGCTATTTGTCTCTCTGGTCTTGGTTTATTTTTATCAAATCCTTTTCCAGAAGTATTTTTCTCATATCGCTGAATAGTTACAGAGGTGTCTTTTCCATTTTCACTTTGTTTGATAGTAAACATGTCCTTCCCTCTTCCAATTTTTTGAATTTGTTTAGTTGATTGTCCTCGAGAATTCTTAAAGTCCTCATTTAGTTTCGTTTTAAGATCTTCAAAAGTTGCTGATGCATCACCTGTACTAGCACTCATACCTTTAGCTAATTGTTTAGCATATCCAATACGTTTGTTTTTATTATTTTTAATAGATGTAGTATTAGGACTATCTTGTTGTTTTTGTTGCCCCCCTGTATCTTTTGTTTTTGTTAATTTCTCGTCTATTTCTGATTCAATCTGACTATTAACTATTCTTCTCGCTTCTTTTTGTTGAGTCGCTGTTATTTTCATTACTGGCCCTCTATCAGAAGTTATCTCATATTTTATAAAATATTTCTTATCAACTCCAGGGTATCTTTCTTTAAATTCATCTATTGTTTGAGCATAGTGATATCCTCTTTCTAACAAAAGCGACCCTGCATTTGTATTCCCTGACACTATATCTCCAGATATAGCAGGTCCAACAACAGCATCAATCTCTTTTTCTTTCCAGTTTTCAAATGGAATTGGTGTTCCATCTTCTTCTTTCCCGAAGTTTCCAAACTGTCTAAAGCTTTCTCTAGAGTCAATTCCGCCTCCGCCAGATAATACATTATAATTTCTTCTCTCAGCATCAATAATTGTCCCAATTTGACCTGTAATTCTTTTTGTTGCATTTTTTAAATCAAATCTATCTAACTTAAACTTCATTAAGTTGTTCATAGTATTTGGATTCTGAAACTTCTCTTTTTGAGTTTCATAGTCAGGCATGATATTATATATACCATCCTTATCTTTACCCATAGTAACTAAATGCATTTGTCCATTTATAGGATTACTCCAAAGTTTTTTATTTTTTAGATTACCTAACCCTTCAATATGTTTATTTAATTCAATCTCAAACTCACTTGCTTCCGGGGAATTAGTTGATTTTAAAATAGCTAGCCTATTCATTGCCTGAGTAGCCCATTTATCCCAACCTTTTACAGCTGTACTTAAGTTAGAGTATCCGTTCTTTTGTTGCTGCATGAATAATTTAAAATCTTTTGGCTTTATTAAACCACGCTTTAGCATATTCGATTGTACTCTTAAAGCTTCAGTAGACATGTTTGACCCATTTATCAATAAACTTGCGGCATCTTGATCGTTTACATCTGCAACCTTGCTCAATTGATCCATTGCCTCTTGAGTAGATTTATCTATAGCATCTTTTCTAGTCTGTCTTTCATCTCTAATTGTCTCAGCACCTTTAGTTAAAGTACCAGCAATTTTAGCCCAATCAACTTGAGTACTTTCTACATTTCTCTGAGCGTAAATTGAATATTTATTTGCTCCTTGTGGAATATTTTTTTCTTCTGCCATAATCTTTATATTGATAATCTACCATTTACAATCTTAAATCCATTTAGTTTGGCATATTTTAGTTGTTCTGGTGTTAGATTCATTGCTGCAACTTCAGCCCTGAACTGTGAATCATTCATTTGAGAGACACCTGATACCATTGGCTTATACTTCTCTTGACCAGGAAGATCATTAGCTGTTACTGCTTTATCATAAAGACCAGTATTACCATACTCATTTTTAGTTAATGTTCTCATCGCGCTGTAATCATCAGATGAATTGGTTTTTGTCATCTCTAAAGCTTTTCCTATATCCTTGTCTTCTTTTGACTTTGCATATAAAGGGAAAAATCCTGCTGCTGAGGATGCTACTTGACCAAGACCAGCCATAGCATTTTGTTGAGCTGCTGCTTTTTCTTCAGCCGCATCACGAGAAATTTGCTGTTGATCCGCTGCTGCACCTACAGCCATATCTTTTAAATCTGACCCAATATCTTGCCTTTCTTCAGCTTGAATTTTAGATAAGTCAAATAAGTCTTTACCTTTAGCAATACGGATATCTTCATTTACATCAGTAGCTCCTGCTCCAACTCTTCCAACACCAGCAGCTAAATTACGAGAATCACCTTCTTGTAAAGCTAAAATATTTTGCTGTTCTACCTGTAAGTTTGCACGAGTCTCTCCATCATAACCATCTAAGGGAATATTTAATTTTTGTAAGTATTCAATTTCTGCTTGTTTCTTTGCTTCCTCCATTAACTTTTCAGAAGCTGCCAATGCTTTCGCCTCAGCATCAGCTGCTGCTGCTGCTTGACTAAAACCCATCCCCATTGATGCTAGACCTGTTGCTGCACCTATTCCTGAAGCTATTAATAATCCTGTTTCTATTCCCATGCTTATATTTTTTTAATTAATTCGGTTGACGTACTTCCTTTTTTATAACCCAATTTCACATAAGTTTTTATCAAATGATGGCTTGTATTATTTGCGTACATAAATTGTTTATTTAATGCTCTTGCGTGTTCTGTAATAGTATTTATTAAAAGCTCTAAAGCTATTTGCCTATTGCCTCTATCTTTGTAATTTATATTAGAAATAATCCAATCACACCAAGCTACACTTGAGTTGGTATCATATAAAAACCCCGCTACAATTGGAGTATCACCATCGAAAACAATATACCCACCTGCTCCATTTTCAGGTAAAAAGGCTTTAGATGGAGGATTTTTCCAGCTCCACTCTTCCCACCATTTACATAAAATATCCTCATAGTCACTTTCTTTTAAAGCTCTTATCTTCAAATCCATATTACAAAGATAATAAAAAACTATGGATTACTTTTCATCACACTACTCCCGACAGAAAATAACTCTACAGCTACTTCAGAATTATTACTTAATTTAAATTCTAAGTAGTATCCTCTTGCTCCATGAGACTCAGCAACTGAGTTCTTTATAAACATAATGTACTGTCCAACCGTAGGAACTGATGCTCCTGTAATCGTTGTATTTATTGTTATGGTATTTAAATTTCCTCCTGTTGTTGACTGTTTTACTGCCACAACAGTCCCATTTAATATTGGAGTTGTTGTTGCAACTCCTGAGCTTAAGGTAACACCGTAAACAGCATCTCCAACACTAATAATAGTTCCAGGAGAAATAGAGAACTCTAAAAGAACAGTAGCTCCACTCCCAGTAATACCAATACAAGTACCAATACCATTTGCTGATCTTTCTTTCCAGTTCAGGTTACCCTCATTTGTTCTAAGGTAACTAAACCACTCTCCTTCTTTTTGAACGAAATAAGTTTCTAGCATTCCGCCTGGACTCCCATCTGTTAAATCAGTATTTAAAGACACACACTCCCATGCTGCTTGAGTTGTATCTACTGATGTTGTTGTAGACTCATAAGATAAAGTCTTAAATAGTTTTATACTTAGCGTAGGCTCTGCATTAAATACACTTGTTATAGTGGTTTCATATTTAGAATCATAAAAACTATTACGTGTTTCATTTGTATTATGTCTCCATAAATTACCCCCCTTAAAGCTATAAAAGAAACTATTCATTCCTATCATATACTCTGGATGATAGCTATAGAACGAAGGAAAGCCCTTCGCTGCATCGCTATATGATACTGTACTATTTACACAATTTAAAGCCATTGTTTTATTTATTTATTTGTTATGTTGCACAATGTACTGAATCTCCACAGCCATATGATTGAGAGCTAGCTAATGTAGCATCTGCCGTTCCTGATGAATTTACATTGATTATTGTACCGCAATAAACAGCTCCAGTTCCTGGTGTTCCAATCTGATATTGAACAACATCATTTAATCCGAAAATATAATCATTATTTACTGTGTATGGTGTTGATGATGTACAATCTTCAAGTATATATGTTGTGCTTGATGATGTACAATCTGTAACTACTTGAACAATACCTGATCCATTTACTGTCATTGATTTTATAGACGACCCATTTAAAGGTTTTGTAATACCTTTATAATTAGACCATGAGGCTACTGCTGCACCAGCACTATCTTGGTAGATAGTATCAAGAGCTACAGGTAAAAGACCTGATCCATTATGCCAAAGCTGAACAGTTGATGAAATTGCGCAAGCTAATCCAGACGAAGCATACGTTAATGATGTCGAATAAAAAGAGTTGTAAGTTGATGATACACATGCTGTTGATGAAATAACTACCCCATTTCTAACTCCAAAAGCTGTTGTTCCTATTATATAATATTTCAACACTCCTGTATCATTTAAATATGTAGATCCATTTACATCTGTGAATACAAAGTTCCCTACTTCAGGAAGAGTGTTTACATCTAATGTAAAAGGAGTAGATGTTCCTGTTGCATTTCTTACAAAATAATATGTTTCATTTTGAGTAGAATTACAAGATGTATCTAACTGTAAAGTTGATGAAACAAAACTAGGTAAATCTACTGGACAGTCTATCTCATATGCGAAAAATGTTCCACAATAAGGAGCTGATACCTTTAGATTCATTGTTGTTGGACTTGCTGTTGACTTAGGAACTACCATTGTAAAAACAGGACTTCCAGTTAACGCTCTTCCACACATAGCGTTTGTTACTGTTAAAGGATGTAATGTTCCTTGTGCTACATAAGATCCACCTGTATAGGTATAGTTCTCTGGAGCGTCTCCAACAGCACAAACCCCAGGAGTCACACTTGTATTTGTATATGGTATTATAATATTAGCTGAATCGCTACCTACATATGTTGGATCGCCTGTTCCTTGGTTACCTATTCCTGAGTAATCAACAGCAGTTCCACTTCCATCTACTAATATAGTTCCATCATTCCCTTTCGCTGTTAAACGATTATGGTTTACAGAATTGTAATTAGCAAGAACACCATCTGCAATACTACTTCCCATATAGAAATATAATACAATAGCACCAGTTGTGCTAGCTACATCAAAATTAACATCAAAAAACCCATTAGCACTAATTGATACACTTATCCCACTTCCACAGGCAACCTCACACGTTCCACAGGATTGTGAATTTAATAACACTCCTGATAACTGTTGTCTAACAATACCTCCTTGAGAGTAATACCCATCCGCAGCTAATGCAGATAGGGTACTATTCGTGTATAAAGTTGTTGCTTGTGCAAAATTTAATCCATCAAAACAATATGTTCCTAATGCTCCCATTTATAATTAATTTATTAACAAGTAGTTACTACTGTAACTAACCCGAATTGATTTACTGTTATATAATCTGTTGCACTTATTTTATAAAGTCCTTGTGCTAAGGTTGTTCCTACTGTTCCATTTGAAGAGGAATATACAAAATCTCCATACACTGGCAACGCATTACTACCTGTATGATAATAATTCGTAGTTAATGATTGTCCGCAGACAACAGTTGCATTTTGCTGTATTGTACTACTAGTATAAGATGTATATGTTACTGAACAATCACAGCAAGCCGAAGCAGCTGAAGACGCATCATAACAGAACTCCTGACAACTTGTTAACCTATAGTCATATATCAAATACAAGTACTGATTCCCCGCAGGCAAACTTAACCCTGAAATTGTAGCTTGGTATAATCCTGTTGAAGGATTTGTTACACTGCCATTTGCAATAGTTGTTGACGCTGCAATTAAAGAAGTAATATTTGCTTCATTATTAGCATATAGCGTATTACTTGATAAATATTTAAAATTATCATTAGGATATCCCCAGTTGTAATTATCAAATTCTATTTTATTAGACCTCATTGTTAAATCTACCCCATCATAAGGGAAGACTCCTAATGACCTAACTCCTACCTGAGCATCATATGTTGATGCAACAAGATTACTGCTAGCAAACAAGGCTAAATCTGAATCTATAGGACTAATAGTTACACTATCTGTCCAGCTATATTCTGCATGTATGAAATCTCCTGAATCTTCAGGTGAATTTATAACAACTTTAACTACTGTTATATTACTTTGAATAGGACAATTTGCTGATAATGCAAAAGAAGCTATTGATACAGCTGTAATTGTCACTATCGCGTTTGTAGGTGTATTTAAAGTTTTATCAAAACTAAATGTTCCAGTTCCTGTAAGTGTTGCGCTTGTTGTTGTTACACCATTCCATAAAACAGAGATAGATATAGATCCGCTTTGAATATTATAATCAAAATCACATTGACCAATTACTGCACCATAATTTACAGTAGTAATAATTGGAGATGCAATTGCTAATTCATCTCTTTGTAGTGTATATCCACAAGCTGCAATCTCTGGAGGTAAAGGAATAAAATTACAATTCATTCCAAGTACATATTCATTCATATAAGGATCATATCCACCTAACTTCTGAGTTTGTATTGACTCAAAAAACTGGTCTCTAAACCATGATCTCATTCCGTTAGAAGAAATAACCTCTAAAGAGTCATTATTTCTACTTGTACCTTTTAACTTTAATACCGCTCCTCTTTTTACGTCTGTAAAATACATGTCATACCCCCAAGCAACAAAGCTTTCAGGATTATAACTAATTCCAAACTCCTCAATACGTGCTATTTGCGTACCTAGAATCTGTGGAACTGAAGCAATAATTCCTCCCCCGGTACTATCACTAATTAAATTCTTTCCTGCTAATACATATGTTATTCTATCTTCCTGTAAAACCAAAATATCAGTTTCACGAGGATGCATTTTCTGAATTGGGCCAAAAGAAGTTTCACAATCTTTAAAGTTTACCAATCCTAAGTTGAATTCATTAAGATTGTTTACACCACTATTGCTACTGTAAACACCACTATAAGTGATTCCTTCAAATCTATCCGCCTCCTTATAATCTTGATTAGAGACAGCTAATACTCTCTGTCCTAGAACCATAGCTCTACCTGCTAGTGAGTCTTTTATTTTAAAACTTTCAACTCCATTACCAAAGGTAAAACAGTCTTGGAAATTTAAATTAATCACAGCATCCTGAGAAGCTGTTTGATCTTGATTTCCTAAATCTGAACTCGCTCCAGACAGATGGTATCCTGATGGCTGTGCTATTGGAAAAGACTCAGAAGCATCATAGTACAATTCTGCATTTGCATCTGCTGGTTCGCTTTCAAAAACCATTAATGTGTTTGTTCTCTGAACAATTAATTCAACCTTTAAATCTGCCGTTCTATTAGATTGCGGCCAAAGTCTAAAACACCCATGCATTCCAGAGGCTACTCCAAGATATAATGGGTCTGTAGCTAATTGAGTTGCCGCTTGTATCCACTGAAAATTAACTTCAAAAGATGTACACGAAACATTATCAGCAATCCCATTAGTATCAAGTATATCAGTTCCAGGAGATCCTGTAGGAGTTGCAAGAACTGAGTCAAATGTAATAGGTGTTTCATCAGAAACATTTCCTGGGTCTGCTAAGTCAGGATTAATATTATCTCCAAGCCACCATCTTCTTAGATCAAGGTAGTCATTGTTTGAAACATATTGTTGATCCCATTCCCAAAGTATCTCTTGACAATCTCCTCCATTATAAGTGTCATTTCTAAAAGCAGTTACTTTCATTTTAATAGTAGATCCAGCTGGCACAGTGTAATTTGTTGTTGCTGCACCACTACCTAAAGTATCTTGAGTAAAACAAGGATATGCTATTTTTCTAGCATTTGTACACCCGTAAGCATCACTTCTTCTTTCTATATCCCCATACTCTATAACAGAGTCTTCAGAAATAGAGATATCAAAATTCTGATTCTTCATTTGCATATACAACCCTGAAAGTTGACTAGAATCTACTCCTAATTCACTAGCTACAGCTAAAAAATCTCTAGCTTCAGCATTTATTTCTAAAACCTCAACTTTTTCTAGTCTTGATAATGGCCCTGATACATCTGCTTTTACTATTAAAGTTTGACCTTTAGCAACCTTATTTGCATTATCTCCTTCTAATTTAAAGAAGACCATATTATCACTCGGTCTTACATAATAAAAATTAGAGTATATTGTTTCATAATTTCCTAAACTTGGTTTCACTACAAACTTATATCTCTCTGCCCAGTAAGGAGCAAGAGAGCTAACAGCAACTTGTATACTATTTCTTGTATCACTATTCCCTGGTTCTACATAAACAGTATTTCTTTCAGATACCAATACAGTAGATGATCTTCCATAACTGTCACTATAGATAATTCCTGTTTCGTAATCCCTATTACTGTGTAAACTTCCTGTGTCTGTAGTGGTACTAAAACCAGCTTCTCCACTAACAAATCTGAAATATTCGTAAATATCAGTAGTTACAGGAGTGCTATCAATGTTTTGATACTTCATCGCAAGTGTCTGTATGCTGAAAGTATCTACCCCTGGAGAAATTCCACTAAGTAAAAAACCTTGCTGTAAAGTCGCATCTGTTATACTACTATTAAATTTAGTAAAAGTAGCCGATGTTGATGGAGATGATAATTCATTATTAAAGTAATCAGTCAACGAATTCCCTTGATCAGCAGTAGCGATAGGATTAAAATTAGTATTTAATATCGTTCCTATAGCATTTTGAAATAATGTACTACTAAGAAAATCATATGTTGACGTGTAGTCTGCATCTAAAGTTATGTTTACATCTAATGTAAAAGGAGAGTTTTTAAATTGATCATTTGGCCCCCATGCAGGGTTACTAGACTGACCAGCACCAACTGTCGTTTCTTGATTCTCAAGATTAAAAGAAAATCCTATGTAAGAACCCTTCTTTAATTTTCCTAATGTTGATGATAAATCAAAAGTCAACTTATTATTCGCATAACTTTTTGTGTCAGCTGGGTCAATTGTATAGCTAATCCCTGTTCCTGTATTTGCAAATGGAAGTTCTTGAGATAGTATTGGGGTATTTATTAAACTCGTTGTGTAGTTTAAAGCAATTTCAGCTCCATCTGAAGCTCCTCTTGTAAAATTATAACCATCTACATAGTTCCCATACATTAAACGATTACCTTGAATTGTTTGAGCTTTTGCTAACCTAGGAACATTGTCATACTGACGTAATAACTCGTCTGCACCCAAAAGAGTGTAGATCTTACTATTAGTGAAAGTATATGTTTTAGTTGTGTTGTCTGCCCACCCATAGTCTTCTTTGGTAAATCTCTCAATAACATTAATAGAATTAGATATAGTATCCTTAAATAATAAATCTATTTCTTTTACCCTCTTACTTCCTGTAGAGAAATGAATTTTCACACCATTGTAAAGATTCTGCATTCCTGCATTGTTATAGTTTTTAGTATCAAAATTAAAAGGTTTTGACGCAAAGGCTGGTAAACTAAATAATGAAGTAGCACTATACTGCCCATCTTCATATCTATATCTATAAGCGAAACATAAAAATCTATTCTCAATGTAGTTTTCTCCACCAGGAACATTCAATAAAGAAATAGTTGGAACTGGTAAAGGAACATTTCCATTTACAATATTCTCAAATCCTGGGATTTTAACTATAACACTAAGATCCTCTTCTATAATTTGGTCAACATTGCTAATCGGTAAAGGATAATTTCTTGTAACATTTATATATCTTGGAGGATTAAGATCATCCGTCCAGAATAATAAACCATCAATTAAATCTACTCCAGTAATCAAATACTTAGAATCAAAATTTAAAAGATTTTCAGTTACTACATGGTATGTAATTAATTGTGTAGTGGTATTAAAAGAAACCACCATATCAACAGAAGCTGTTTCGTCATGGATAAACCAATAGATAGTTTCTCTTACTCCATCTTCATATGCACCAATACAAATAGCAGTTGTTAAAGCAACCCCATTATATCTCAATGTAGTCAGCTGAGAATTTCCTTTTGAGTTTTCTACAGCTCCAACTTCAGTCATTTCTGTCGAACCTAACCTAACATTTAATGCATCAATATATTCACCAGGAGGAAGAAGTCTTTCATCCACTGATTTATTCATTCTACCTGCAATGAAATTTGTTGTAATTATTGGCATATTATTTTATCCATTTATTCTGACCTCTCATATTCATCAAGAGTCTGCCAGGGTGTATGTTACTTAATCTGATTTTAGCGTTTCTTAGTAAAGACGATTTGTCTTTTCTCGCTCTATTAACTACATATTCCTGAACTGATAGTCGCCCATTTAAAATAGAATACTTAATGTATGCATAAATATATTCTTCAAATAATTTATTCACTTGAACATTCCCGTCTACTCCAGCTGCCATTCCATCTGAAACATATTCTAATACAATCGAAGCCGCATTAGATACATTACTAAAATTAATAACTCCTGACTGCTTATCTATCGTGAAAGTAGGATTAGCATTTGCTGTTTCTGTATTTAACCCAAAACGAGTTCCTACAGAGTAATCAAAATACCAGTCTCCCTGATATGAGTATCCTTCAGAACCACTATATGCATTTCCTGCATTCATGTAAAGGCTTTTCCCTGATCCAGTAATTCTACTTAAATCCAATTCTGAATCTTGAGGTCTTAAAACATTACCATCCTGATCAAATAAGATATTAGCATCATTATCCTGAAGATAAGCTGAAGACCAATTTGTTTGAATATTTTCCGTTAAAGGTTTTAGAATTCCATTTTCTAATACAGAGATTCTTACCCAATTCACATAGTCTTGAGGAAGTATAAATCTAAGTTGTTTAGTTACATCTAGTTGAAGGATTTTAATTTCCTTCATCGCGTCATAATTTAATTCTTGAATACCCCTCTTTGCATGAAATAATATTTGGTATCTCTCTATATTGTTAATCAATTCATGATTCCCTTGATACATTAACATAAAATTATTAACTATATCAGCTAAAGAAACATATTGATATGAACCCCAATTCGCATCGTTTGGAGTTGTTCCTGAGTTTTGATAATATGCGTAATCATTTATATATGCCATCTATCCTTGTGTTTGTTGTTCTTGTTGTAACTCTCCTGCGCCAAATTGATACACGTCAGCTTCTCTAATTTCAATTCCTACATACTGACATATCTTTGCAACCAAAGTTGGCTCGTCAGATAAAGGTAGTTCAAAGTCTTGGTAGTCAGACTGAGTTGCATCAAATAAAGGCTCTCCTCCCTGTAATGAAGCGTAGGTCCATTTAGGTGCAAGAGGATAACGCACATACTGCGCATATATCGTCCCTGGAGACTTTAAAGTTTGTGGGTATACATTTATAATGTTTCCTGTAACGGATGCCGTAGCGTTGCCTAAAACATACGCAGGGTATCCAGTTGATGGAGATGTTAATGGAGATGAGTTTAAATAAAATATTTTATTCTGATTCACTCTCTCTACCTCTACTACATTTGATTCAGATACAATTACATAAGCATTACCAACATTCTGTGCTGCTCCAAATATATTCGTAGTTAAAGTTAACTGAGTATCACTGTCAACACTTATAATATAAGCACTTTGACCAGCTGTAATACTTGTTGAATCCGTAGAAGATATTACTTGCCCAGCTAAAACAGAGCCTGTTGTAAACGTAGCGGCTGCATCTATTAAAGTAAATGATCCTGCTGTAGTGTTTGTTCCTGTTGCTGTTGTATTAGGGTAGTAGTTAATTTTGTTTATTAAATAGTAATTTGAAGGTAGGTTAAATAAATTAACACCTGCATTTACTAAAGTCTGTGTAGCTGAAAAACTATCTATAACCTCGACTAATCCTTTTGTAATGTCGGCATAGCCAGTTCCAGATATTCTTTGATTCTCCTTAAAAAGTTGTGTGTTGTATTGATAGAAATAGTCCTCAAACAAGTCCATTTGAGCTTGTTCACAATACAGATTAAAATCCTGTGGAGAGATATATCCGTAATTGTTTTTGTTAGCTATTGCTAATACGGTATTTCGTACGTCGTTGATCGGCATAATAAAAATCTTTTTACAAAGATAGCAAAAAAAAAGCACCCTATTTTATTTAGGATGCTTCGTATAAATTATTGGATTTATTCTACTTTATTTTATTCTTTAAAAGCTTGTAAACCTCTAAACCATCATCACTTTGCATAAAAGATCCTACAATAAAGTGTGGGTCTTCTCCGAAAGGAATGGTTAACATTTTCTTTTTATTGTTTGGTAAATTGTAATATACATCTTTACCACTATTTCTGAATCCTAATAAAGAAGAACTGAAAAATTGATGAACATCATCCATTAGTTCTAGCATAGGGTCATTAATTGTATCTAAGAAGTCTTCAGGATTATGTTTAGCATAAACCAATAAGTCACGTTTTAATTCTGGTGAAGTCATGTGTTCAACTCCATTACCCATTAATACACGACATACCTGAGTCAACTTGATAATATCTTTGGTGATTTCTTTTGCTGCGATCTGAGCTTCTAACTCCATCTCAACATGCTCTAATTCAGCAGTAGCATCACGCTCTTTGTTTATTTCTTCAAATACATTACCATTAGATGGGTGTAAGTGTAAGAATTTCTGTAAAACTTGGTTTTCTTTTCCTACAGATAACATTCCGTCCTCAAAAACAATTGGTTCTAAAATAGCATTACCATCTTGTTCATCTTCAAAAGGTGACTTCTGATTACGAGCATAACGTAGTGGTCTATTTGTTCCATGATCCTCATCAAAATGTAATAAAGGAGAACTCCCTGAGTGTCTTGAAGCTAACATGTAAGATAAAGGAGCTTTCTGTCCTTTTAATCGATAAGCTTTCGCTTTGTATTCTGGTTTTTTTGTTGTCATTATGATATAATTTAATTTGATTTATAATAAAAAAGAGAGGCAGTGAATTACCACCTCTCTCTTAGTACTTACTACTTATGCATTTTGGAATAAGAAGAAGTTGTTTGCACCTAAAGTACATACAGCTCTTTCAGATAGGAAGTTAACTTCCATTGCATCCAAGTCGCTATTTCTTGCTCCACCAGCTGAACCAGTGATCCAAGATTTGTAACGTCTGTCTTCAGTTTCTGAAGCTCTATAACGAACATGTAAGAAAGGTCTCTTAGCGTTCTTACCTAAGATTTGGTCATATACTGTTGTTGAACCAGCAGGAACTAAAAGTCCACTTACTGCACCAGCATTGATACCACCTCTCATTGTAGGATCGTTTAAGTATTTCCAGTCAGATTTGTAGAAATCGTAACCTCTACGGAATCCTGTGAAACCTAAGTTTAAAGACATGTCTTTGTCATTGTCGAATAATCCGTAAGAAACACCACCAGCTGCATTAGATGATTGTGAAGCTAACATATCGTCAATTGCAAAAGAGAAATCTCTATCTACAAAAATAACATTCTCTTCAATAGATCCTTGCTTATCAAGTCTCTTGATGATATTGTCAAATTGTACTAAGGTTGTTGGGTGACCTCCACCATATACATTACCTCTATTTCCTACTACATAGAAAACTCCTTCAGATCCAGATTCGTTTGCAGCACCAAGTCCTGCACCAACTCCTTGTAAGTAGTCAGCTGCACCAGCTCCAGCTTCAGCAGGAACTGCTTCAATCATTGCTGTCTCTAAGTAATCTTCAAAACGTAATCTTGTATCATGCTCAGATTTCAAATACCATAAGTATCCGTTTGCTCCATTTTCAGAAGTAACTTCTACCCATCCAATTTGAGCCATATCAGAACCAGAAACAGTATACTTGTCTTTGATAATGATTGGTTTGTTTTGGAAGAAGAAATCATCAGATTCTAAAGAACCTACCATTCCATTAACTCCTTTTGCAAATTCCGAACCATATACAAAGATATCACAAGAAACACCAGCTGCCATTGTCTGACCACCTGCTTCGTAATATGCAATTGTTACTTTGTTTGGATTAGCTGCCGTTGGAGCTACTGTAATAATACCTTTGTTCTGTAAAGAAGAAGCTCCAGTATTGTCTGAAATCATAACTGTTTGACCAGCTCTAAGCGCAGCTTGACTAGATGTTCCACCTAGTGCTGGGTTAAAGTTAGTTGCATTGTTAGGAATAGTCCATACAGCTGAATCAGCTGCTGCTGCTGCTGCTGAAGTTACCGCTTGGTACTTCGTGTGTAATCTTCCTTGTTCTGCCCATTTGATAAGGTCAGAAGTAGAAGGCATCTCAGCACCAACCATTCTTAAGAATGATGCTACTGTACGGTTTCCATAACGCTCGAATTCTTTCTCATAAACATCTGGAAGATATTGATTTAAGAAATCGAAGTTATTGATGTAATTTGTTGATAAAGGGGTCTGTTGCGCACTTGGCTGCAAATCAAATCCCGGTGTTGCGTTTATTGCCATTTTTTTGGGTTTTTAACTTTTTTTAATACTTCTAATTTTGAGTCCCCGTCCGTTGTCCGCACTATGATTTACAGGTCTTATCGAAATTCCGTTCTTTGAAACAGATTGCGATTGTTGTCTTACATCCATATTAATGTTTTTCGATTTTCTAGAAACATTGTCTATAGCTGAAGCAACTCCCTGCTCATAAAAGTGTTTAGCAAATTTATCCGGATTCATAGCAACCGATAAGGCCTTATGATATCCTTTGGCATCTGCAATTAAACCATCTGTGTCCATAAATTTGTTAACGAAATTGTTAACGTCAGATTGAACATTTTTAAGTTCTTGTGCGTCGCCTGGCTTAAAAGAAATATTTTTATCACCAACTGAAAATTCAAAACCTTTGAACTCGCTGTTAAAAACCGACTCGGTTTTATCTAAGAAAAAATCATATCTCTTTTGATTTTGCTCCGTAATACTTTTGGAATCCTCCACATACTTTTTGTAAGCAACCGCATCCTCGTTTTCGCTTCCAGATAATCCGCCCCCGCTTGACTCAAGAGGAACTTTGTATTTATCTTTTTGCTCGTTCAAGAACGATTTCGCTTTCGCAAGTTCTCGTTTTTTTGCTAACTTTATTTTTCTAATATCCTTCTCATCATCTAAATCTTCATCATATGAAAACTTATCTTCAATAATGTCTTGGATATCATCCGAGTCTAAACCTTCTTCAGTCGACTCATAATACTTAGCGAGTACAACATTATCCTCCATGCCATCAACATCCTTCTGCAATTCATAGAAGTCATCAATACCACGTCCGGTATCCTGTTTGTACTTTAAATACTTAGATACATCTTCCGGTAACTCAGGGTTTGCCTCTTTTTCCGCAAACAATTCATCAATGGAATTTATATCCTTGTTATATCTATTCTTAATATATGAAAGAACGTCATTTTCTTGTATCCCCTGTGGGGTTTCTGCAAGTGTTTCAACTTCATTTACCAATCCACTGATTTCTTCTCCCTCGTTTTCCTCGGTAGTTTCTTTTCCAGTAGTTCTAAAATCTACTCTAGCAATAGAATCATCTTTATCTTCTGAATCTGCATATTGCTCTTCGTGTTCCTTTAATAAAGTCTCTTCGACCTGCACTCTTGATTTTTGTTCGACATTTGCGTCAACTGCTTTTACTATCATTTGATTTGATTTTTACAAAGTTAATACTATTTTCTTAATTATCTAGGGTCAAATTCCGCAAGGTCAAATCCATCTAAACTGTCCTCATTAGACTCAAAATTTATTGATGGTAGATCTCTTTTCTTCTGCTCAATCATCTTTGATGTCTGAGTTGACTGCTGATTAATTCGATTACTCTTTGCGCTTTCTCTATTATCCTCCCTAGATTGTATACTATCCTGCTCAACACCTTTTAATGACATCTGCATTTCAAATTCAGTCTGCATTAATCCCTGTTTCAACTGAGCTTCCATCTGTAATTTTTGAATATCAAAAGCAACCTCTGCTTCTTTTACTGCGATCTTAGATTGAGTCTCTGCTTGGTTTGTTTGCATAGCTAACTGAGCCTGAGCCTGTTGCGCTTGCATCTGCATCTGAGCCTGCATTTGTTGCTGCTGCATTTGTTGCTGCTGCTCTGCTGCTTGTTTTGCTTTTCTCTTTACCTTAAGTAATTGATTAGCCATTTTTAGATTTGCAATCTCTCGAATATCAATAGCATCCTCTAAGTTAATATCTCCTTTGGATAACGCCATTTGAACATTTTGTTCCAACATTGCTTTCTCTTCCTCATCAGGAGCCATTTCTATAAAAATTCCAAAGTCATATAAATACAAATCTTTAATATCCTCTAGAATTCCTATGTTATATTTCCCGATCTGCATTGCGAACTCATCTTTAAAGTCTGCGTATTCTAAAATATCAGCAGTTCTAATAGATAAGCATTCCGCTAAAGTCCTTGTAATATATAAACTTGCATTTAAAATATGTCTAGTTGCTACATTAGAGTTTAATGCTGCTAACTTCTGAACACCAACTAAAGAATTAGGATCAGGAGTTGATCCATCCCTAGCTTCATTTAATCCTGTTACAGTTCTAATCTGATCTAAGTAATGATTGTAGTTTCCAATAAGCATTTGCATTTTACTAGCGCCACTATTTGCAGTTAACTGAGTAATTGGAACTCTTGCATTATTGTATTCTCCATCCTGAGTATAACTTCTACCGATAACACTACCTGTTTGGAAGTATAATCTTAAAGCATCTTCAGGATTATAAGCAGCTCCTGTTCCCAGGTCAATCTCATTCAGTCCATCAGCATCAATAAAAACACCATCTGGAACTACACGAGAAACTACTTGTTGTATTTTTAAGTGAGTCATTTGAATTAAATCCGCAAAAGGAATCATTCTTTTCACTAAAGACTCTAATTGCCCTTTATACATTTTTGGCGCACAAGCAACATAATTAGGCATCGCATGCTGACTAGCTGATTTTGGTCTAACCATATTTTCACCCAGTTTCCACTGAAGAATAATATTAGTTCCCATAACCATAACACCATCATACCAAACATCAATAGTTTTCTCTACTCTTTCGTATTCTCCCTCTTCCATCATTTCTGGTGGTGGATTAAAAGTATCGTCTTTCTCTACAACTTTAAAAGTGCCGTCAGACATTTTCTTTTTCTTGTAAACGAAAGTATGTGTGGTTTTGTAATTGAAATATAATAATGTAGCAGTATCCCTATGGAACATACTATTTTCAGAATGAGCCGCAGAATTATAGTAATCGTACCATGACTGGCTATACTTAGAAATTTCTGTTAAGTCCTCATTAGTTAAGGTAGGATCAATTTTTATAAGTTCTGTAATTGGAACTGTCTTCACTTCTCCCCAATAGAAAGAGTCCTTTAAATAAGGATCTTCAGTGTAGCTATAAACCACATTAGCAGGATCAACATAATCTACTTTTACTCCAGCTCCAGGAAGAAACATATGTTTTCCTATTCCTATACCTAAAGTCGTAATATCATAATCTATTCTTCTACGAGTATCATTATAATGGTTTGCAGAGAATAACGTATCAATCGCCTCTTCTTCTGCTATTTCAATTGCCGGCTTATACTTCATTTGCATGAAAAGCTCTAGCTCTTGATCATTTTCTGGTAATTCTGATTCCTCTGTTTGGAATACATCAACACCAAAGTCTTTTTGTATTTGTCGTAATAAAGGTTTAGCGATCATATCGCCTTCCACTATTTCTTGAAACTGATTTCTTTTCTCTGCCGAAAGAGCATCTTGAGCAACAGCCTTTACTTTAAACATCCTGTCATTCATACCGTTTACAACAATATCAACAAACTTTGGAATAATAGGAACTGGTGTCCAGTCTAAATTTAAATAAGATAAATCCCCATCAACTGATAGTTCATTTTTATATTTACCTATAGACTGCTCTCCACGAGCATATAATCTTAAGCGATTAAAGTCAGCCCACTGAGAATAAAATCTACAAGATCCATTGTCTCTTCTAAACCATTCATACTGTATTGCTTGTCCGATTTGTAATCCATACTCTACTGTATCTTTAACCGAGTCGGAAGCAAATTGATCTGGAAATGCAGATGCATTTACTTGTATTTTTACGTCTTTCATTTATTTAAGTAATTGGCTAACTGAATTCTTATTGTTATATCTTGCAAAGTTAATGCTTATTTTTGATTTTTCTTGAGCAGGAGTATATAGGTGTTTCTGGTTAGCCATAATAGCTAATCCTGAACTAATTGACGCATCAAACTTTGTCCTATTATTTATATCAAATCTCGCCCAATCCTCTAATGTCTTTTGAAAATACATTATACCCATATCATCGCTATCTCTATAATTCCCTGCTAAATCTAAACCAACATGCTTTTCTATATATGATTCTATAGCTGAAGCGTGTGATTGCTTTACATCCTCACTTGAATTCGGTATTCCACCTAACTCTTTTTCTGTTTTTGACAACTTATTAAAAGTCTTATCAGGTCGATTTATACTAAATCCACGATAACCCCTATTTTTTAAATGATACAGTAAACGAGGTTTATTGTTCTCACATAAAATAGGCATTCCATAAAACACACAAGCCATTAAAACTTCCTCGAAAAATATCTCCGCTGTTTGAGGACGGGCAATATATTCTAAGAAAAACTCATTACTTGGCGCATTATCCATATTGAATTTAGTTAGTCCATGTAATGAACCATTCGATCCTTTACCAACAACCACCCCCGATATATCGTATGAGTCACACCCAAATGAACCAACATGTTCGTTCCCTGGATATCTCCTTCCATTCTTTAAAACAACATTATTTTGCAATGCTCTTTCAGGTAACCAAGTTACGAAAAATCTTCCTCTTTTATCAGGCGACCAAATTACCCTAGAATCTTTGATGCCATTCTCCCAAGAAAACGAACCCTGGGTCATGTTCTGGCCCATTATTAAAGAGTCATTATAGTCAATTTGCTGATATATTTTTGTAAGATTAAAAAGAGATTGTTTGCTCTCATCTCTAAATGCATGAGACTCAGTTCTAGGGAATTGTCTATAAAATTCATTCAAAGCATCCGGATCATTCGATAATGAGTCAACCTCATTCTGCCAATAATCTATAGCTCCCTGAGAAATCATTTCTCCATCAATCCCCATAATTGGTTTTGTAGGACTATTAAAAACAGGCATCCCGAATTTATCTATAAACCCCTCCATATTCCACTCCATAGGAATGAATAAATTATAGAGACCACTTTTAGTCTGGCCATTTGAATTTCGATTATTAGAGTCTGAGTCATAATACAATTTCTTGAAATTATTACCACCCTTATCTAATGCATTTGAAGTAGACCCCATCATACACTTACCAATAACCTTACTACCTAAACGCAAACACGTCTTTGTAACACGCCAGTTATTTAAAATATTATCAGGTCTCTCCCATTTACCACTCTCATCATGTACTAGTAACTTTAATTTCTCCCCATCATAACTATTATCCCCAGTATTTTTCCAGTCAATAGTAGTATCCAAACCTTCAAGCTCTTGGTCTTCAGTTAGGTACATATTCTTTTTCGTAATCTTAGATGCTGGAACTCTATACGCTAATTCCGTCTTAGGTTTATCCATACCGTCTTGGATAGGTTTGAAAAAGAAAGGGTAGTTGTTTGAGATCGGAACAACCTTATCCGTAAACATTTTCTTTGCATCAGCACCCGTCTTAGACAGTATACCAATCCTAGCATCTTTTGTGATTGTACCTATATTTGCACACTCCTCACTTCCCATATATGAGAATCCAGAACGTCTGATTTTTAAGTAACAATTACCAAAGCTTCTTTTGTCAGCCTTACAAGCTTCCCAGTGAATATAAAATATTCTATTCGCCTCTCTAAAGTCAGGAAGACCAATATCAATCTTAGTATGTTGGATGTACATCCAGTGTGATCCAGTTATGTATGTCGCCTTACCGTTATTCATGAACCAGCGACCATGCTCTCTGTAATCAAATTCTTTTTCTATGTAATCTACCCACTCGTTTTTAAAGTGTGAAGGAGCGTCATGCCATTGGAAAATAGATTTTATTTTTGATAGAGCCTTTGGTAGTAAACTTGGCTCCCAGTACTGCTCTTCTTTCTTGTCAGATCTTTTTAATATATCTTTTGACATTTTAGGAAGAGCAACATTCAGCCCCTGTATATTTAATACCTGACCAATCTCACCAGTCTTTGAGATAACGACAAAGTTATACTTTTCATTGTAACCATATTGCCAAGTTTTTGCCTTGTTCTTTGTGGTTAAAACATTTTTAGGAATTAAATTTATAAGTTCCCTGTATAAGCTATCTCGATCTTGATTCTGCAAATCCTTTTGGTGTATTATTTACTTTGTCTTTTCCTTCTAATCTATCCTTCTCCTCTTCTATTCTACTAAGGATCTCGAATGCATCAAATATAGCAAGTTTTTTAGTAGCAGCAGCATTCTTTAATTTATCCGCAGCCAACTCATCATCTTCACCATACTTTATAATTTCTTCTTTAGCTACTTTAATTAACTGCATAACAGCTTTTTCACCAGCCTCTATAATTTGTAATTTTATACTATTTACATCCATAAAAAATATTATTTCTTTTGGTATTTATAATACCACAGCTATACTGTTAGTAGACATACGATATAACTTCTCATCGTCGACAGTGAATTCATATTCAGATTCTGGCTCGTATAAAATCTCATCCCCAACCTTAACCCCTTTATCAAGCAGCTGCTGATTGATATATCTAATAGTCCCCCTTAGTGGTTCGTTTTTAGAATTCTTCTTAAGATACGAATCTTTTACTAGTAATGGTTTAACGAAACAGTATTTGTCGTGACCTATCCAAGTATCTTCTTCTTTATAAAGAAAAAACTGATCTATATCCACAAAAAATAAGTCTTCCTTAAAAAAGCTTTTACCACTCTTACGCTTACCATACATGTCATTATAAAACTTAAAAACATTATGGTGAACAACAAGTGTAGTTCCTTCTTTAATTGGGCCGGTATAATTTACAGGGACTTCTACAACTGTAGCAAATCTATTTGAAGCCTTATGGTCTTCTTCGGAGGTACTGGTAATAAAGTTTACCTCTCCGTATTTTTTAATATTATCGTATCGTCTCCCCTTCAACGGTTTAACAATAAAACTGTAAGGTGATTGCATTTGATTTTATTTATTTTGTTTTCCTTTCTTATCGGAATCTTTTTCTGTTACAACAACATCATTCTTATCTTTTAATGAATCATCTTTATCCTTAAAAGCATCATATAAGATGTCTTTCCAGTCTTTAATCATTTCTAAAAATTTATGTTATATTCTAAAGATATAGGTAGTGTACACTTAAATTCCTTCCATAGTAAAACCTCATCTCCTTTTATAATCCAGATCTTATAAGAATCATTATCATGAATGATGTGTTGGATTATATAGGACGCGCCAAGAACATTCTGGCCAACAATGTAATGCATTGCACCAGACTTGTAGTCAGCTCCTATAGAGATTTTCCTTATGTCCATTTTGTGTTTTTCTAAACGGCTTGAGTAGTTATAACTCCAGTATTACTAACAAACAACTGCCATACACCACCATCGGGAGCGATTAGTTTAACAATCCCTCTATTAATACTAAAGTCTGTAAGTGTTAAGATCGTACAAGACTTAGTCATTAAGCTATTATCTTGGTCAGTTAAAATTAAGTAATCTGCCGAGTTAATACTTGAAATGTTGGGGTATGCCGCTGTGTTGCTAATTTTTGCCATTGTACTTTATTTTATTACCTCAAATGGGGTATCTGTTTCTTCTGCTACTTCTGGCTCAGGATCTTTAACCTCTCCAGTTTGTAAGTTTATTACTGAATTCTCTCCAAACTCCTTCATTAAGATTTGCTCTTGTTCTGCGAATTTCTTCTGAACTTCAGCTAATCCATTTAACAATCCTGCTTTTTTAATTTCAGTATCAGCTATGTTTATTTTAGCTTGATTAAATTCGTTTTGTAATCCTTGCAATAACTCTAATTGCTCTTTACTTAATTGCTTTGACATTTTATTTGATTTAATTAAA
>Ga0307986_10000687_pt1 | contig 24611 bp, 22 predicted proteins | sample EllFjometageno82_FD_203170 | JGI IMG/M metagenome (GOLD analysis project Ga0307986, IMG submission 203170) | Marine microbial communities from Ellis Fjord, Antarctic Ocean - #82 | ecosystem: Environmental > Aquatic > Marine > Unclassified | place: Southern Ocean | collected 2014-10-09 | reverse complement strand
GTAATTTTAATTTTTCCTTTTGAAAGTATAGAATTTAAAAATTCTTTTATTAAATATCTGTCCTTTTTTAGATTCGTGCTAATGTTATTGGGATTGGTAATTTTTTTTGAAAAAGAAAATAACAAAAATTATTTTTTTTTAAAAATTTATAAAATATATGCTTTTATTTTGGTCATTATAATTATCGATGTTATAATAGAATTTATTTTTGGAACTAACATTTTGGGGTATAAGTCCTATATTGATAGTCGTATTGCTAGTTTTACAAATGATGAATTAATCATAGGTTATATATTTTGTTTTATAGCACTATTTATATTAACGTTCATTTTTGAAAAAACTAATGCTTACTATTTTTTTATTATTGTAGGCATTATTTTGTTTATTAGCTTTATTATAGGTGAAAGATCTAACTTTATAAAACTATTCTCATTGGTTTTATTATTTACTTTTATTAATTTATTTTATTTTAGCAAATTTAGATTAAAAAATTTATTCATAGCAATTCCTATTATTCTGATTTCAGTGGTATCATTCTATCAATTGACTAAAAATACGCCTCAGGGAAAAAGCCTATATAGACTCCTCGAGATTAATATGCCTGAAGAAAGTAAAACTTCTTTTGATATTAAAGAAAAATTTTTTGAATCACATCACGCTCCTCATTATGTGACTGCATATAAAATTTTTTTAAATTACCCTATATTTGGCATAGGGATTAACAATTTTTATTCGGAGAGTACTAAAAAAAAATATATAGATGAAAGATTGCAGTATTCAGGTGGCTCTAGAGCTTCTACACATGCACATCAATTATATCTAGAGATACTGTCTGAGGTTGGTTTACTTGGATTAATGTATTTTATTTTTATTTTTTTGTATCCTGTTTATCTTTCATTAAAATTATTAATTAAAACTCAAGAAATCAATATTTTATCTCATCTTTTTTTACACTTTTATTTTATATTTCCAATACTACCATCGGGTAGTATCTTTGGAACAAATACTGGTATTCCATTTTGGTTTAATTTGGCAGTAATAATTTATCTTTCTAAAAAGAATTTAAAAATTTATTCTTAAAAATTTGATGATAGTTATATTTAAAAAAAATAATTATTGTGTTGCCGAATTATACTGTTAATTTTTTTTTAGAGAGTTTAAAGATAGTATAAATAGTCGATAAAACGACTCCAAATATCCCATTTTCATATAATTCCTATAGACATTAAAGCCATTTATAATACTCACAATAAGATTTGATGATAACGAATTTTTTCTCTTTCGATAATATGTAAGATTTTTATTTATACCTTTTATATTTGAAATTTTTTTTAAAATATTTAACCACAAAACATAGTCTTCTTTTGTTTTTATTTTTGGGAACCTAAAATTATTACTTTTTAAAAATTTTAATTCTAACATCACTGTAGATAAGCCAATATCACATGAATTCAAAATATCTTTAAAATACAATGTTTTTTTAGATTTCCTTAATGAAATTTTTGCACCCAATTCGTTAACAACAAAATAAGATGTATGAGAAATTGGAACTTTATTTTTATTCATGAAATCTATTTGTGATCTTAACTTATTTTTGTGCCAAGCATCGTCACTATCTAAAAAGGCAATAAACTTAGATTTACTAGAATTGATTCCAATATTTCTTGACATTCCAGCTCCTAAATTTTTTTTATTAACAAGAATTTTAATTGAAAATTTTTGTTTAATTCTTTTTTTTGAAATAAAATTCCTGATATACTTTAAATCAGACCTGTCTTCATCATCATAAATAATTAAAATTTTAAATTTTTTATAAGTTTGTAAAAAAACTGACTCTAGCGCTAAAAATAAATATTTTAAATTATTTTTATATGGGATAATAATTGTTATTAAAGACACATATATTTATATGAAACAAAATAATCAAAATCAAATAATTTATTTTTTTCCTTATCCTCAAATAGGAGGTGTAGAAAAAAATTTTCTCATAATTTCAAATTATATAAGCACATTATTTAAAAAAACTTATTTAATTACTGGTAATAAGATTGATTATAAAGTCGATAAAAAAATAGAATTAATTACGACTAGCAATTTTTGGTCTATTATCAACAGAAGGTTATTTTTTATAATCTGTGCTTTTAAACTTTATTTAATTTGCATAAAATTAAAAAAATCAATAATTTTTTCATTTCAGGGAAATTTTTATGCAATAATAGTTTCTATTCTTCTAAAAAGAAAAATTATAATAAGATCTAATTTAAGTCCAGATGGCTGGAAAGCCTCAGGTTTCAAAAAAAAAATTTTTAAATTTTTGTTATCAAAATCAGACTTAATAATAGTCAATAGTAATGATTTCAAAAAACAAATGAAGAAAGATTTTAAGATTAATCCAACAACTATTTTTAATCCTATCAATAGTAAAGAAATTAAAAAATTATCCATTTATAAAAGTAAGATAAAATTATTTACAAATAAAACTATCAACATGATTAATGTGGGAAGATTAGTAAAACAAAAAAATCAAATAGAAATCTTACACGCATTAGTTAAATTAAAAGAATCAATTAAAAACTATAGATTATTACTTGTAGGAGATGGCCCCGATAAATTATATTTACAAAATTTTATAAACAAAAATAAATTGAGAAAATTTGTTCAAATAATTTTTGTTAAAAATCCATATAAATTTATAAAAATGTCAGATGTTTTTATCTTATCATCAAAATTTGAAGGCCTTCCAAATGTATTACTTGAAGCCGCTTGTTTAAATAAATACATCATTTCATCAAATTGCAAAACTGGACCAAAGGAAATTATCAAAGAATATAAATATGGTAAATTATATAAAACAGGTAACTCTAAAAAATTATACATTGAACTGAAACAGTTAAATAAAAATAAATTGAGTTCAAACACTAAAAATTTTTCATTAAATTTAACTGCGTTTGATGCTAAAAAAAATCTGGAAAAATATTCCAATGCTATAAAAAAATTACTATAAAATTCTGCTCATATCTGAAAAAAAATATTCTTTTGTATATAAATTTGTATTTTTATAACTTTCGTTAATCTTTTTTGTATGTTGTTTTTTTTGCTTTATCAGTATTTCAAAATTTTTAATAAAACTTTTTTGATTATTACTTTTAAAAACATATCCACTTTTTCCATAATTAATAAATTCAGCCGGCCCAGTATAACAATCAGAAGTCAAAATTATTTTTTTACATGCTGCAGCTTCTTGTATAACAAATCCAGGCTCTTCCCATAATGATGTACAAATTAGGCCTGATGAATGGTTTATATATTTGAATATATTTTTTTTGTATCCGGTAAGTATAATATATTTTGAAAGTCCAAATTTTTTTATATATTCCTCTATCTTTATTCGATCCTTGCCCTCACCTATAATTAAGAATAAAAAATTTTTTTTTTCATTTATAATTTGTTTTATACATCTTATTAAAAATAAAAAATTTTTTTGACTTGTCAGTCTACCAATTGATACAAAATACTTCTTTTTTAAAAACTTATTTTCTATTTTTTCTTTTTTAAGTTTGTTGATTTTTTTATGGTCAATAATTGGATCTCTAATTATACTCAAGTTTTTTTTATCAAATATTTTCATTTGTATAATTCTATTTTTTGATTCTGATGTCTGAATTAAAATTTTTTTAATTTTTTTTTTTGAAATAAAATAAATAAATTTTCTAATTAACGTAAATTTAATTTTTCCTGACACTCGAAATATGATTTTATTTTTAAGGTTAAATAATGATGCGAGTAACAGTGGTAATGATGTTATTAAATAAATAATTAAATAATCTTTTTTATTTTTCGATAAATAAGATAACAGTGGAAAAAAGCAAAATATAATTATTAGGATATAGTTAAACCTACTCCAAAAAAAACCTTCTTTTGGTAATTTGTATATTAATCTATTACTTAATAATTTAATTTCTTCTATATTATTTTTTTTTAACAAATGTCTATATTTATCAAATTCACCATATGAATTAAAAATTTTACATTTATGCTTACTTGATTTGGAAAATGATTTTGCAGACTCAATAACAGCTTTTACTGTGCCCACATCCCCAACATAAGGGCACCAGAATGTTAATGTTTTTATCATCTACTATTGATTAATTTTATATATTTTTCTTATCTTTTTGTATTAAAAATTTTTTTAAAAAAACATACGAATAATTTAATACAAATAATTGAAAATCTAAATTTAACATAGATTGTCTCATGTATTCTACCAATTAAATTATTTTTAAAAAAATTTGGTAAAATTTTCAGTTTATCACTATATGGTTCTAAGTTAATCTTTCTCGTTTTTGGCATGATAACAAATGATAATAATAACCTCTGTTTGTTTGAATAATTCTTTGTTCCTCTGTGCCATAAATTATGTTTTCTAATTGAAATTTGTCCCTTTTTCATTGTTATTTTTTTTTTATCTTTTTTTGAAAAAAAAAATTCATCAAATGACATAGATTTAAGATGAGTCCCAACACACACTTCAGTAGGCCCGTTTGCTAGAGTTATATCTTCTGTGGCAATTGAAATTAAATACATTTCTTGTTGGTAATTTCCATCAGTATGAAAAATTTGCGACCCTTTTTTTGGCAATAAAAGATTACCACCAAAATTCATGTCAAATAGATCTAATTTTTTTGATGTAAGATTTTCAAGATAACTTACAAATTCCTCCTTAAATACTAGAGAGTAGAGCCTAGATCCAAATGGTCCCTGATTAATACCAAAATTACCCATTATATAACCACCAAGTTTTTTTATATTTGAATTTTTTATTTCTTCACTCAAGCTATTTTCAATTTCATTAACTAAATTATTAAATAAAGAATTATCACTCAAACTTGTATCTAATAAAACATAGCCATTTTTATCAAAAATACTTTTATTAATTAATTCTTTTAAAAACATAATCCTCTCTATGAAGTTTTGTTATAAATTTATAATTCTTTTTTTTCATAAATTGCTTTAATTTATTTATATTATAACTTTCAATACATAAGTAATTAATGTTAATTTTTTTAAAGTTAATTCCTTTCAACAGCTCTATTTCAGAACCTTCAACATCAATAATGGCAAGATCAATAACTTTGATATTATATTTCTTAAAAATATTTGCTAAAGTTTCAATTTTACATTCATAGGTTTTAAAATTTCCTAATTTAGCTTCTTTTGCCATATTATTTATTCTTCTTATAGGGTAATCTGTGAATTGGAGCTTATTTCTTTCATCAACAATGTAAGACATTAAGTTCAGATTTTTTATATAAAGTTTTTTTTTGAGATATTCTTCACTTAAGCAGATATAATTTAAACAAATATTTTGTGGTCTATTTCTTTTAAGATATTTAAAATGTAAAGGATTTGGCTCAATTAACAGCCCAGACCAATTTAAATCTTTTTCAAACCGCAAGGAAATTGACTCAGATATTCCATTAAATGCTCCTATTTCTAAATAAAAACCTTTTTTTTTTTTTAATATATCTATTAAACTTTTATCTATGTTTCCTCTTGCTGAATAATTTCCTAATAACAAAAACTTTAATGATTGATAATTTGAAATAAAAAAATGCCACAAACTATAAGAAATAATATTTTTTAAAAAACTTTTTATCTTTTTTACTATCATCGTCTAATTAATTGAACATATCTATTATAATTTATTAGTTTGATTAAATTAAATCCTACTTTTACCTTTTAAAATACTAATAACATCTCTAATTGAAGTATTTTTGTCAATTCTAAAAAAAAACTCATTTATTAACTTATATTTTTTTCGATCATAATGGCCATATTTTTTTTGAGTAAAATGTAACCCAGCATAAAAAATTTGAACTAACCTTGATGAATATTTTTTTCTGAATGAAAATAATATCATAATTAAAAATTTAATAACAAATACGCTATAACCAAAAAATTTGTCTGCAGTAGAACCAATTTTATTTATCAAAACTAATCTATATTTGTAGTTGTAGTATATGGTTTTGGCCCAATTAGTGCCTACAGTGTGTGAAACTGAGTGATATATTTTTTGGTTTAGATCAATAAATAATTCACCTCCAATTTTTTTAAACCTGTGTGATAATTCTATGTCCTCTTCACCGTAAAAAAAATCAGGGTCTGAAAGCCCAGCTTTTTTTAAAAATTCCGAACGCATTATCGATGCACATCCAACAATTGCGTCTGTTTTAATTAAGCCTTTAAATTTACTAGAATCTGTTTTTTTACATATATGATTTGAACATTCTTTTTGAAGTTTCAAATTATTTCCAATTTTAGTACCACCAAACCATATAATATTGGGATTGTTTGCAAACATTACTTTTGGACTTATTGCAGAAATAAATCTATTGTTTATTAACCTTTTAACTAATTGATACATTAGATCCTTAGGAACAAACATGTCATTATCTATTCTTGCAATGTAATCATACTTATTTTTTAAACAAAATTTATACCCAGGATTATGGCCAAGTCCACAACCATAATTAGTTTTATTTCTAATATAAAATAATTTTTTTTTTATATCTATTTTTTTTGAAATATTAGTTGATTTAACTTTACTAAATTCGATTTTTTTTTTTTTAAGCCAGTCCAAAATCTTTTTTGAATACTTTTGATCAGAGTTATTATCGACTAAAATAATATCAAATTTTTGTTTTTGTTGTTTAAAAAGTGAATCTAGGCAAACAATAGTTTTATCACTATCGTTCCAAAATAAAACCACGACCGCTAATTGATTTGAAATTTTTTCCATCAATTAAATATTTATTTCTTTTAATATTTTACTGGCTCTATGAACTAAAGAATATTTTTTACTTAAATTATAATTATTTTTTGAAATAATAAACTGTTTATGTGGTTGGTTTTTTAATTTTTGTATTTCCTTTTTCCACGAAAATACATTTGTATAATTTTTAATAAAAATTGCATTTTTTTTGTCTTTGATAATTTCCTTCAAAACATTAATATCAGAACAAATTATAATTTTACCCACGCTCAAATAATCAAATAATTTTAATGGTGATGTAAATTTAGTTATGTCTCCTACATCGCCAGCCACTGTTATAGCAGATACATAGGGCATTAATAGAATATCCATTTTTTTTAATTCATTGGCAATATCTTTATAAGGAATATATCCATTTATGTATAAATTTTTATTTATGTTCTTATATTTATAATTTTTTATTTTATTGAGATCTCCATACAGATAATATTTATTTTTTTTATCAATTTTTGCTAAATTTTTAATCAAATTGAATCCTCTTGATTGAAATAACGATCCAAAATAACCAATTCTAAAAAATTTTTTATTATTTGAAAATTCAAAACTTTTTTTAATTGACGAACCACTAGGCAAAACAATAATTTTTTCTTTTTTTATTAGATTTTTTTTTACATATTCGTCTTTAACTCCGTAAGTTATAGCTAAAATTTTTTTAACATAAAATGAATTTAAAAATTTAAATTTTGCAACTAAAAATCTTACAATTCTAGACTCAGTTTTTAAGTCGTGATGCAACTCCATAACTATATTTTTTTTAAGAATTACTAATAAAAAACATGTAAAAAAATTTCTTGTAATATAAATATTTGGTTTATATTTTAAACTCTCCATGATCGAAAATACTGAGAAGAGATAATAATTTATGCCAAGAGGAAAAGATTTAAAGTATTTGATCTTTTTTAAAATAAATTTAGATTTAATATTGTAAAAACTTGAAAAGTTTATTTTTGATATTGTTTCATTAGTGGCAATTAAAGTAACTTTATTATTTAATTTTGAAAATGCTTCACACATTTTTACGATCTGTATTGTGCTAGCTACAGGAGAAGGAACAGCATTATTTGACAGGTAACATATATTCATACTAAAATTTATATTTTCTTAAAAATATTTGAAGACTAATTAAATTCCAAATTAAATATGGATCACAATATTCTTCTCTATGTTTACTCAATAATTTTTGAGAAAACTCAAGATCAATTATATCTGATGAATTATAGTATTGCTTGCTTAATATCTCTTTTCCAAATTCATAAATTTCTTTTCTCAGCCAACCTGCAAATGGGGAATTAAATCCAATTTTTTTTTTTAATATAAATTTATTTAAACCTTTGTAGTTTTTTAATAATATGTTTTTACTTTTAAACAAAACTCCATATTTTTTAAAATCTTTTAACATTAAATAGTCTTCGATAATTTTTTTATCTAAAAATGGAACTCTTGCTTCAATTCCTTTATTTCCATATATTTTATCGTTTCTGACAAGTATATCATTAGGAACCCAAGTATCCAGATCATGAAGCATCACATTAGATAAATTTGGATGATTATTTATATTTAATGAATGGTTAAAAATTTTTCCTAGATCACCTTCATTTAGTAGTTTAAAATTTTTATATGCATTTTTGGTATTTCTAAATAAATTTTGTTCACTAAAAGATAAATACAAATTTCTAGAATCTTTAATTGAAAGTCTATTGATATTTTTATTTTTTGTTTTTAAACTTATATTTTTAAATAAATTTGTCTTAATAAATAATGATAATATATAGATTGATCTATACCTATTGTATCCCGTGAAAACTTCATCTCCACCATCTCCTGAAAACAGCACTTTTTCAGATACATTATTGCTTAGAATAAGATTGGCAATTGCATTTTGATTCCCCGTTGGTTCTTCTGCAATATCTATAATTTTTTCTGCATTATCTTTAAAGTCCTGAGAACTTACTTCTATAGAGTTAAATTTTACACCATAGTGATTAGAAATTTTTTTAGCTACATTATGATCTTCCTGATGATTGGCTGAGTCCTTAAAAGTAACAGAATAATTGGTAAAATTTGTTCCTTTATTTTTTAATAATTCTTGTAAAATTATATTTGAATCTACTCCCCCAGATAGTGAAAGTGCGACGGGTACATCAGATAAAAACTGATTAGAAAAGTTTTTACTAATATCTTTATTTATCTCATTTTCATTTTTATTTTTATTAAATTCGAAATTTAATAATTTTGTTCTTTTGCAATTTCCATTGCAAATTTCAATTAATTCCCCAGGCAAAACTTTAAAAATATTTTTAAAAAAGGTTTCCCTGTAATCATTTCTATTAAAATTAGAGTATGAATTTATTGCATCATAATTGAGCTGTTTGTTTTTAATGTAAATAAGAATGCTATTTATCAGTGATGAAAATATAAATTTTTTAGTATCAAATTCTAAATGATAATATAATGGCTTTACACCCACAATGTCTCTAATTAAGTATAATTTTTTTAATGTTAAGTCATAGATGGATATGCTAAATATACCTGATAATTTCTTAAAAGAATTTTTACCCTCTAAGTCAAATAATTTTATGATTACTTCTGTGTCTGAATTTGTTTTAAAAGAATAGCCTTTAGAAATTAATATATTCTTAATATCAAGATAGTTATATATTTCACCATTAAATGATAAGATGTAGTTTTTAAAGTAATATGGCTGATTAGATCTTTGATCGGGGTCAATTATGGAAAGCCTGTTGTGCCCAACAGTGTATTCATTTGATTCAAAAAAATCTTGATTATCAGGACCTCTACTCGAAGTCACAACCATCATTTTTTTGATAAGACTCTCGTCTCTAAAATTAAAACCATTAATTCCACACACAAAATTATCCTTATTATTAATTGGTTATTATCAGTAATATTTTAATTAACACTTGTAATCTTATTTGCCATTAAATTTTATTTTAAAAAAAAATCACCATTGTAAATATTTTGATAATTTTTTTTTAATATAGTTCCTCTCAAGATTTGATAATTCGTGTTTAGCTTTAAATGCATTAAATCTAGTTTTATCGATATCAAATTTACTATCTATTTTACTTATATTAAGAAAATTTAAAATTTTTTTTTGTTCTTTACTGTAATTTTGAACAAAATCTTCAAATTTAATTTCTAATATGTGTTTCTGAAGTCTTTTTGGAATTTTTTTTTTATAATCATAAAATTTCTGCATGATCTTAATAAACCACTCAGTCCAAATTTTTAAATTATTTCCAGGATAAGCTTTTGATTGGCGATTTTTCATACTATTGTAAATTCCTCTTGGGTCTCTAGTAACTAAAATAACCCTCACGTCATCGAAATATGAAAAGATATCCATAAAGTTCCACATATTCACTGACTGATCTAATATTACGTGGGTTACTTTATTATTTTCCAATTGAGATTTAAAGATCCTATAAAGATATTTTTTTGTTTGTTTGAAAAAAATGTCTTCTTTTACTGGTAAATACATTCTAAATAAATAGTGGTTGTTATCAGTTTTTACTATTTTTTTTTTTAGATTAAAAAAAAATCTTTTAAAAAAATTTGTTTGTATCGCTATAAACTGTGGAAAAGCATTATAGCTTATTGTTGTGATGTTTTTGATATACTCATCGGTCAATGATAAAATTTTTTTATCATAAATCTTTACATCTTTATTATTAATTTTAATTTTTAACTTAGCTAAATCATTTATATAATTTTTAAACCTCATAATTGCATTTGATGAGTTGTTAATTGAGTGATTTTTATAAAAATTATGATAAAGATTTAAAATTCCATCTGGGTCATGTATCATTCTGAATTCTTGACCTTTAAAAGGACTTTTATACTTTGTGTTATCTATTAAAAAATCATGTATTGCCCCACATCCACTGTTACCAGTGCCTATCGTAATAACTATTTTCATCTATTTTATCTTTTTAAGTTTTATTTTTAAATTTAATGATTGTTATTAATGCTCTATTTTTAAAGGTTATTAGATGTTTCTTTAAATTTTTCATTTACTTGTATTAATTTTTCAAATGTTCCCTGCTCTTTAAGCTTTCCTTTATCTAATAACAAAATGTTATCACAATTTTTTACTGTACTCAAACGATGTGCAATCATTATGATGGTAATATTTTTACTAAGTTTATGCACAGCTTCCATTACTGCTTTTTCAGTCAGATTATCTAATGCACTTGTAGCTTCATCTAGAATTAATATTTGTGGATTGTGATAAAGAGCTCTTGCAATTCCTATACGCTGTCGCTGTCCTCCAGATAGTCTTACACCATTCTCACCTATAGTAGTTTGATATTGTAAGGGTAATTCATTAATTACAAACTCATGTAAGCTGGCAATTTTAGAGGCACGCTCAACAGCTTCTTGATTGATGTCTTTACTTTCAACACTAAAAGCAATATTGGCTGCAACAGTATTGTCAGACAGAAAAATCTTTTGTGGCACATAGCCAATTGATTGCTGCCAAGCCTTACGATTATATTTAGTAATCACTTTACCATCAACCTCCAGCGTACCTTGTTGTGCCTCTAAAAGACCAAGGATAATATCAACTGTAGTGGTTTTTCCACTACCAGTAGACCCTACTAGCCCGACAGTACTACGAGCCTTAATACTAAAATTAATGTCCTTTACAGCTATTCGCGTTGCATTGGGGTAATTATAATGCAGATTTTTTAATGTTATATCTTTATTAAGAGGTAAGGCAGCTTCTTGTATCTTGGGCTCACTACTATATGGCTGCAAGCTCTTTAAATCGTCGTACACACTATTAAGTGCAGGAATAGAGTAATTTAAAAATGTTATGCTACTATATATTTGCTGTAAAGCAGGCATTAAACGATACCCGGCAAAAGCATAAAGTGCTAAAATAGGTGCAGCATTGGAAAAATTCCCACTTTGTGACATTAAGTATAGTGCTACTAGTATCATTCCTCCAAAAGTGGTTGCCTCAAGAATAAAACGTGGCATTTGACCAGTGATCGATAATAATGTTGTGTTTTTAGCTAAAGTTTTGGCTGAAACAGAAAATCGGTCAACATAAATTTTTTCAAAACTACCCAATTTGATTTCTTTTGCTGCACCAAAAGCCTCGTTTAAAGAAATAAACCTTAATTCATTAACTTTAACACTTTCTTTACCAATTTTATTGATAAATTTTTGAGTAAATTTTAAAATTAATAGATAGATTGTACCAAGTGTAAAGCCAACTATCATTGAAAGTTTAGGGTCAACTAAAATTAATAAAATCATTATCGAAATAGCAACAGTACTTTGTGAAATTAAATTTAATAAAGAAGTTAAACCTTTGCTAACAACTGTGCTTATTTCTGAAAGAATCGTTTTGCCAAGTTGGGCACTATGACGATTCAAAAACCAACTATAAGGTTGATGTAAATATCCTTCAACTAGACGTTTAGCTAAGCTGTGTTCGCGCATTGCAAGAAATCGAGTTTGAGCATAAAATGTAAGAGCCTTAAATGTTAGGGAAAATATCAAAAATAAAAAAACAAAAATTCCAAAAACAAAAAGAAACTGTCGATCGGTTACGACACCAAACACACTTGTAAATTCAAACGCGGTCTTTAAAATATAATTAGTTTCAATAAGCTCAGGGTTTGTTAATAAGGCAATAAATGGTAAAATTGAGGCTATTCCAAGCATATCTATTAAGGCCATAACCATAATCATTCCTAATAATAGACATGCACGTTTTTTTTCATGATAAGATAAAAGATATAAAAACTTGTGTATAATTTTCATTGTTTTTTTATTAAGATAGCTCGATCAGAAAGAAGCTCACACTTTATTTTTTCTATTCCAAGTATATCTTGAAATTTTTTAACTCGCATTTGTATATCGTCTTCTTTTAATAAAGGAAATTTCTCATCATCGTTTAAAACTTTAGATTTATTTAATAATAAATTTCTTCTTAATTTACCAATCATTTTCCTATATTTCTTAATTTTTAAAAGCAATTTGAACATCTTAAAATTTGGAAATTTAGAAGTACTATTGTCGTCAAGGGTCTCCCACAAATTAACTATTTTTTCAGCTGCAAGCTCATTTTTGTCTAAATAAATTTTATCATGGACTATGGCAGGTAAATTTTCATGCACATCTTTTTGGCTTTTAGATTCCAGGTTTTTAAAAATAGAATTTACCTTAAGTAAAAGATCATCTGGAGTATTAACATTAAAACCCAAACTATACGGTTTAGTTTGATAATAAATTTCTTGAAAACCACTATAATTTATTACTGGTGTTCTGTTAATTGTTGCCTCAATTGCTGAAGTACATCCTTCTTGCATAACAACAAAAGCATTACTTACCCATGCAGAAAGCGAGCCTTCCCTAACTACATAAATATTAGGAATATCTTCAAGGTATGTTTTCCAAATCTCAATATTTTCACTAGGGTGAGGACGAAATACAATATCATAATCATTTTTTTTTTCACTTAGAATGCGTAAGGCATTAATAAAACTGTATGTCTTAAGAAAACTTTCGGCAGTTTGACTAAAATCTCTTTCAAGTGCTTCAGGTCCACGCTGGTAATATCCAAGTTTTTGTTTCATTTTATAACGTTCAAAAAAGCCTCTACCATTTGATTCGGCCATGTTGCTAGATACTAGTAAAAATGGTTTTAATGGCGCTCCTTTTGGAACACTCCAGTAGTTAGAGAAAAAAGGTTTCCATAAATCTACTCGTGGTGAGCCTGTCATGTGCATCTTAGATGAATGTTTGGGATAAAATTTTTTGAGAGACTTTGTGTCTTGAGATCCCCAAGTAAAAATAGCAGCTGTTAGATCTATCATTTGGTCTGAAAATCTATTTTTTACAAACCAATCAAAACCATCTTGCTCTACCCCAGCCTCTTCATCATTGCTTGTGATTTTAAAACCTTTTTTGACTAATAATTTATGCAAAGTAATTTTATGTTCAGCTGGTGTAAGAGATTTAGTATGAAATATCCCAGGTGTAAGTACTCCTTGCGACACTCCTTCTAAAATACTCTCTAAATCTGACACTACGACATGATGGCCTCTAGCAGCCGCTAAAGTTGCTAAAAGAATTTTGCTATCAAGCTCTCTTGCACTAATTTCAACACTCAAATAAATATTCATTGTTTCACTAAAAAAATTTTTTATTCTTTAATTGCTTCAAATAAAAATCTAGTAACATTAGATCTTTTTGATAATCAATATCAACCCATTTTTCATTGTGTAAGATCAAACCGTATGTTTTTTTTGGGGTTCTAATCTTATTCTTATATAGATGTGATCTATATACATATAAATTTCCAGTTGGTAAAAACTTTTCATTAATATCTTGTGATCTTTTATTCAAATCATAATCAGGTATCCAGCGATTATTGATCACTTTTCCTGTAAAGGAAGAGTCTTTTGCTAAGTGAGTAAGACTATCAAATTTTTTATTTTTATCTAAAATTTTTATTGATTTGTTTACTAAATCTAAATTTCTTAAGGGTGACGTTGGTTGCAATAAAACAATATACTTATAATCTTGGTTTAAACTATCAATTGCATGAAAAATTACCTCGTGTATTGAGGTGTGATCTTTTGATAATTTTTTTGGCCTATCTAAAAAAAAAACATCTTCCTTTTTACAAATTTTTTGTATTTTCTGACAGTCACTTGTCACAACAAGATCGTAATATTTTTTTTTAACTTTTTTTGCATAATCAATTGTCCATGTTATTAAAGGCTTGTTTAAAACTTTTACAAGATTTTTGTTTTTAATTCTCTTTGAACCTTTTCTAGCAGGTATAATAATTAAAATTTTTTTTAACATTTTTATTTTCTTTTGAAGTCTATGGATTGTCCAAGATCTATCCAGGCATTACTTGGTATAGGAAAAACACCTATGTTCATTTTTTTTGAAACTGCTCTCGTGATTAAATCTACAAAACTAAGGTTTTCATTTTTATTAATTAATTTAAATACTTTAGAATTTACTACGTACAAACCTGTGTTTGCCATATAATTTTTTTCAGGTTTTTCTATAATTTTTTGTAACTTATTATTTTGAACTTTACAGACTCCATATGGAATCTTATTTTTCTGCAGTGCACCAACTAATGTGATATCAAAATTTTTTTTTTCGTGAAAATTAATAAGATAATTATAATCTATATCAAAGATTACATCACAGTTAGATATTATATATTCTTTATTTTTGTTTTTAAGCTTATAAAGAACTCCCGCAGTTCCCAATGGTTTATTTTCCTCTAAAAAAGAAACTTTAAATTTTGGACTTAAATCTTTAAAAAATGCTTTTATAAGAGTGTTTTTATAATTTAGTGAAACTATAAATCTATTTAATCCATAATTAGTAAATTTACTTATCACATTTTCAATAATTGTTTTATTCTTGAAAGGAAGTAATGGCTTTGGTAAAATATTAGTATAAGGTTTAAGCCTTGTGCCCAATCCACCTGCCATTACAATAACTTGCATCTTTTTATTTTTTTCTGAAGTAAATTTTTTTAGTATTATGTCGTCTGCAATATAATCAATAACTTTCTTATTATTATCAACTATGGGAATTATATTAATCTTAAGTTTTTTTAACTTTTCATTCACATCTATATTTGGAAGTTGGCTACCTTTTATGAAATAACATTTTTTCTTAAAGTATTTAGCAATTTTATAACCCAATTTTGCATTTTTAATAATTGCTCTTCTTACGTCACCATCATTAATCGTTCCTAGCAAAATATTTCTTTTATTTACAACTATTAAACACCTTAGAGAGCTACTTTGTAATTTAATTAAAGTTTCTTGAATTGTGTTTTCTGGTTTTATTAGAATATCTTTCATTTAATACCCTTAACTTTGAAACTGTTTATTTAATAACTTATTTTTATTTTCAGAATATTTTTTAATTATATTTAATATTTTTTTGGACGAACCGCCATTACCAAAATAAAGTTTCATATTTTTGATCTTATCTCTAAAAATTTTAGAATTTGCAGTAATTATTGATTTTCTAATATTGGAACTACTACTACTACATTGAATTATTGATTTATGAAAAAATCTACCATTTTGTCTTAAACCGATGTTTATTGTTGGAATTTTGAAGTATGGAACCTCAATAATCCCACTTGATGAATTTCCAATAACAAATAATGATTCCCTTAATTTTTTAAAATATCCAGTGACTCCTAATGATTTAACAAATGAAAAATTTTTTTTACTTCTAGTTAATTTTTTTATGAAATTTATCTGTTTTTTAGTTCCACTCTCGTGTCCTGGGGAAGTAATTATCACATTAAAATTAAATTTATTGAGCTCATTAATTATTTTTGAGAAATTTTTATTCCAATTAAAATTATTTTTTAAAGTTTCAGGATGATAAGTAAGAATTACCTGATTCTTAATTTTTTTTTTTTCTCCTGAATTACTCAATATTCTCTCTATACCAATTGAACCAACATTATGTACTCTAAATTTTTCCTCTGCCATATTTAAAACGTTTCTTTTATAATCCTCACAAATTGTAAAATGGAGATGTGCAGACTTGGTGATCATGTGTCTTACCTGGTCATCTAAAGCACCTGTGGTAATTTCTCCCCCATGAATATGAAATATAAATTTTCTATAGGCCAATGATGCTGAAAGGATAGGTAGTCTTTCAATTCTGTCTCCTAAAATAACAACTGAATCAAATTTAAATTTATTAAAAATATTATTTACACCTTTTTGCGTCATTTCGAGAGATTTAACTAGTCCAAACTCATCGTCCAACTTACTAACAGAAAAAAACTTAGAACTGATTTTAAAATTTAATTTTTTAATATCTTCAATGGTATTACCATAATCTTTTTCAAGATGGGTACCATGAACAAAAAGCAAATATTTAAAATTTTTATTTTTCTTAATTTCATTCAGTAGTGGTTCAAGAATTGTCATGTCACTTCTTGTGGATGTAAAAAAAGCTAATGTATGAGTCATTATTTTCTAAATTTCTATTAATTTGCCTTTTAAAAAATTTTTTTTTGCTTTCAATCTGAAAACTTTATTTATTTTCATTGGAGAAATTCCCGAGCCTGGTCTTAAACAAGTAAGATTGTGAAAGGAAAATTTTTCTCCTTTTTTTATATCACATGCAGCAAATAAAGACTTTCTTGCGATTAAAATATTTTTTTTCTCACTTTTAGAGACAAATTTTTTATTCTTTCCAAGAATAATCTCAGTAGATCTGATTGATTTAATCATGGAAATTAGTTCTTTTGGGTTTAAACTTGCAGCGTGATCTGGTCCTTCCATCTTATTTGATATTGTAAAGTGTTTCTCTATTACTTTTGCACCTAAAGCGGTAGCGACTATTGGAACTTGAGTGCCAGCTGAATGATCTGAGTATCCGACTTCTAAATTAAAATGTTTCTTTAAAGTTATCATGGCATTTAAGTTAATGTCCTCTAAAGGTGTTGGATATTCTGTATTACAATGAAGTAAGATTATTTTTCTATTTTTTTTTTTTAATATCTTAAGAGCATCGTTTATTTCATTTACACTCGACATGCCTGTTGACAAAATAATATTGTCATTAAATTTCTTAATATGTCTTAATAAAGGTAAATTTGTAATTTCTCCCGAGGGAATTTTGATATAATCCAAATTAAATTTTTTTAATAAATTAAAACTATCTATACAAAAAGGAGATGATAAAAATTTAATCTTTTTTAGTTTGCAATATTTAATAAGTTTAATGTGCATGTCATAAGACATTTCTAATTTTTTAATCATTTCATAATGTGAAATGTTTTTAACATTTTTTTTTTGATATTTTGCTTTAGGTGCATTCTTAGATACAAGTGTATCTGCTTTAAATGTCTGAAATTTAACATAATCTGCACCTGCAAGTTTTGCAATATCAACTAGTTTATAAGCTTTCTTGAGAGAGCCATTATGATTTCCTCCAGCCTCCGCTATAATTATAACTTTTTTACTATTAGACTTTATTAAATTCATTTTTCTGCAATTGCTAAAATTGTATCTGTTAGTTTCTTTTCTTTTAAAAATCTTTTATATAATTCTCTTTGTTTTTTGTTGAATAAATTTTTAAAATAATCATGACCCCCAGGCTTTCCTTTTAACAACCAACCAAAATGATTATTTAAATCATATCTTTGAATAAAATTTATTTTTATATTTTTAAAGCCAGCTTTTGTTAAAAACTTAGTTAATGTTTTTGGATTGTGCCATATAAGACTTTCAATACAAAAGGTAAAATCCTTAAATTTTTGTATGTTAAATTTTGATAATAAAATATCGTTAGACGATGGGACTTCTATTAAAATTTTGCCATTTTTTTTTAATTTTTTCCTCAAGTTAGATAGTACATCAATTTGTTGGGGCAAATAATGTAAAGTTTGAATTAAAGAAATTGCATCAAAATAATTATCAAAATTTTTTAAAGTATCTAGCATTTTTATGTTTTTAGAGTTTTTAAGAATAAAATCCCTACAAACTTTAGATTTGTCATACACGTATGTTTTTTTAGTAATTTTGCTTGTCTCTTTAGCAAAAGAACCAAATCCACACCCAAAATCTAAAAAAATTTTTTTTTTAATATACTTATTTAAAAGTTTAATTTTATTTTTATCTTCATTAATCTTAGGAGTTAAAAATTTTTTCCCATAAAATTTACCGCTAAACAAATTATTATTTGCATACATTTGATGATATTTACTTTCGTAATATTCATTTTTATTTGTAAGAATTTTATCTAGAAAATAAAATTTATTTTTTTGATCATAAATAACTTTAACTTTTCCACTTCTTGTATAGTTTTGGACAACTTTTTGTGAAGATTTATTATATAGTTTGACTCTTTTGAGATCTTTGATCAGATGATTCATTTAAAATCCTACTTTATATTTCATCATTTATAGATCATATATCTCAAGTCACCAGACCCATAAAATTTTTTTAATTTATTATTTTTATAAACCATTTCGTTAACATCATCTTTATAACCTCTTTTACAAAATGTATATTTTTGAAAACCAATTTTTTTAATTTTATTTTCTAATTTAATTTTATTAAAAATAATTCTATCTTTCCAAAAGAAGGTTTCTTGAATATATTTAATTTTTCCAACATCCCAACCTGATAGCTGCAATACATTTTTTACCATAATTCTGTCTTTATCATTAATTTTTTTATGCATATTTATTGGCATTTTTCTAAATTTTGAATCATCGAAAACATTTAGCCACAACATGCCTTTTGGTTTTAATAGTTGATAAAAATTTTTTAAAACTTTTTCCCAATTTTTAAGATGTGAAAGAACTCCATTGCAAAAAATAAAGTCAAAACTTTCTTTTTGATAATTAAGTTTCAAGTTTAAATCAATTTTTTCATATTTAATTTTTGAATATTTTGGTTTTTTAAAAAAATGAGGTTTTTTACAGTTATCCACTGCATGGATTAAATTAGTACCTAAATTCAACATTGCCTCTGAATAATTTAAATTACCAAATATTAAAATTTTGTCTTTTTTTTTGAATTCAAGATTTATTTTATTCTTTCTCCATCTTTCTTTTATTCTTAGCTCTGATTCAATAATGTCTTTGTTATTATAATTTGAGTAATCTGAAATTTTCATTGTAAAATTTAAAATTTAATATCTTTTTTTTCAATTATTTTTTTTCCTACCATTGTAAATAAATCTTTGTTAACAAAGCTTTTTAAGACTTTAAAAAATTGTGTTTTACTCATTTTAAAATATTTTAAGTAATCATTTAAAAATTCATTTGGAAAAACATTATCGTACTTTTTAATTATTTCTTTTCCTTCTTTAATAGTAAATCTTTTATGTCTAATACCAATACTCACATCTGTAGTAGCTCTAGCAAAACCATACTTTAAATAAGCAATATACATGTGCAATGAATACAATTTTTGATCTGTATGTGAATGATTGTTTATCGCCCCATCTTGTTTCTTTTTCAAAAATTTTAAGCCACAATTTTTCACTGCAATTTTAAAATGTTTTGCTTCATCCCACTTTTCAAAAAATGACCAGTAACACTTATAAATAGATGAAAATTGTTTAACTTCAGAGTCATCATAATTTGACCAATAATAATCACTTTTTTTTAAATTATATTTTTTTACGTACTTTCCTATTGTGTTATGGTTTTGTTTAATTTTTAAATTTTCAGTCCTAAAACTGACCTTATCTTTTTGACTATTATCACCACCATACATTGACTCGGCTTCCTCTCCCCACATTATCATTTTGATATTTAATTGTTTTGCTACTCTTAGTGGTGCTACTATTATTAATCCAATCCAATTATGTTGTGGGAGCCCAGAATCGATAAATGTTATTTTTTCCATTTTTTTAAATTGATCATTTTGACTAATTCTAAAAACATCAAAGCCTGATTTCATAAAATTATTTAAGTTTTCTAGTCCAAGATTAGTAAACATCGGAGGTTCACAAAACACACCAAGGGGATTCATTTTAAACTTATTTTTGAGAGTCCAGGCAACATAAGAACTGTCTTTACCGCCACCTATTGGAACTATTACGTCATGCTCTCCATTATTTTTTCGAATTTTATTACATATTTCCCAAAGTTTTTTCTCTCTTTGCTTCCAATTAATTTTTTTTCTTTCTGCAAAATTAATGCAAGCATAACAAATTCCATTTACAAAATTAATTCTTGGTCTTGTTGAGACCATTAAACATTTTTTACACCGATAAAATTTTTTTATAGTCATATATTTTTTATTTAATTCATTTTGTTCATCACGTCAATTATCTTGTTTTGTTGAATCTTATTTATACCCGGATGTGATGGTAAAATTACTACTCTATTCCATATATTATTTGTATAATTCATCTTTGTTTTAATAAATTTTTTATAAGGTTTTTGCACATGAATAGGTTTCCAAAAATAATTTAATTGGATGCTATTACTATCAAATATTTTTTTAAATTTAATAAAATTCTTATGATGTTTTACTACTATGAAAAAAACCCAATTTAAAAATTTATGGTTATTACATATTTTAATATTTAAATTTTTTTTTATGCCATCTTCATAATTTTGAAATAATTTTTTTTTAATTTTTAGTATCTCTTTCAACTTCTGTAGTTGAGCTAGTGCAATTGCGGCTTGAATATTAGACATCTTGTAATTATAACCAACCTCAGTAAAATCATAATTACTTTTACCTTTTCCAACATTTGCCAAAGTTCTAACTCTTGATAATACAGATTTTGAATTTGTCGAAAATACCCCTCCTGATCCAGACGTTAATGTTTTATTTCCATTAAAAGAAAATGAAAAATTCATCTTATTTTCTTTTTTGAAATTAAAAATTTTTGGGTCATGTGATGCCGCAACATCAAAGAGAATTTCAAAATTATTTTTTTTTGCAAAATTTGTATATTTTTTAAAGTCAATTTTTTTTCCAAATGAGGACACTGGCAGGATTGCTTTTACATTTTTTTTAGATGTCTTATGCTTCAGTTGATTGTTTATTTTAAAAGTTTTTTTATCTAATTCTTCTTTAACTAATTTCAAATCTAACTCAAATTCATCGTTAATATCAAAAAACCAGGGTTCGGCATCACAATATATAATCGCATTTATTGTTGCAGCAAATGTATAAGAAGGAACTATTACTAGGTCTCCTTTTTTAACCCCTATAGCCTTGAGACCAAGATGCAGAGATGATGTTCCGGAATTAAGAGCAACTGAATTATTGAATTTAAATATTTTTGAAAATTTATTTTCAAATTCATGTATTAAAGGTCCTGCGGTAGAAAAAAAATTAGTTTTAAAACATTTTTCTAGATTTTTTTTTTCTTTTATTCCCATGAAGGGTATGTAGGTATTTATCATTTAGGTGTTGTAATATTTTTTAGACTCCAAATCTCCATATTTTTTTGAAATTATGTTGTCCACTATTATTTTGGTTGCTTTCAACAAATCACTTCCTGGCTCTAAATTAAAAAATTTTTTCATTTTACTAAAATCTAATCGATAGCTTCTTAAGTCTTTATCTTTATTAATTATCTGTATATCTATATTTGTAAAAAAATTACTTTGAACCATTTTGGCAATATCTATTTTTTTATAATTTTCATTATCGTATCCCATGTTAAATATCTCAGATCTAAATTTTGAGTCCTCACACTCTATAACTTTTTTATAAACTCTGGCTGGCTCACCTACCCACATTAGTGGTCGTATCATTTCTGGACCAAAAACTTTTATTTCTTTTTTCAAAAAGACATCTAAAACTAAATGATTAAGTATTAAATCAAAACGCATTCTACTTGAGTGCCCATAAACAGTAGATGGTCTAAAAATTGTAATTTCAATATCATCAGAAAAATTTTTTAACATATCATTTTCACAGTCAATTTTAGTTTTGGCGTATAATGAGACTGGATTAAGTTTTGTTTTTTCATTTGCAATTTCATTTATATCCTGAACACCGTAGCTACTTGCTGTGGACATAAAGATAAACTTTTTAACTTTAGATTTTCTAGCCAAATCACACAATTTAATTGTTGCGTCATAATTTGTAGAAATAGAGTCTGATTCAGATATGTTGCATGCGGCTTCACCAACTAACGCGGCTAAGTGAATTACCGCTTCAGAACCATTCAAGTGATTCTGTAGATTTTTTATATTTCTTAAATCTTCTTTAACTATAGTTAGATTTTCATGATCTTTAACGCTATCTAACGAATTAGCATCAAACGATAATCTATCTATGACTGTAACCTGATAATTAGATTTTAAAAGCTCTTCAACAACATGACACCCTATATATCCTGCACCACCCGTAACGACAATTTTTTTATTTTTCATATCCAGTTTTTTTCTCCTGAGATTTTGTAAGTAATATGCTTAGGAAAATCAATTTTTTCCCATACCCTCATATTATCCAGAATATACTTACAGTTTGATAGATGTTTGGTTATATTTTTTATATTAGTCTTAAATTCTTTATGATCAATACTTATTACTACGCAATCAAATTTAGACAAATCTTGTGGATATTTAAACGAGTTAACACCAGCAATCTTGTTAACTTCTTGGTTTGAATAATATGGATCAAATAAACTTACACTTACATTTTTAGATTTTAAATATTTAATAAAAGGAATTACTGGAGACAAAATATCAACTTTCAAATTACCTTTATATGAAAGACCTAGTACACCAATTTTTTTATATCCTTTTTTTATAAGAGACTTGGCTATTAAAATATTTATATTCGTATCTGTTTTTATTGTTTCTCTTAATAAAGTTAATTTTGATTTATCTTTCACTTCTTTTAATACATATTGACTCGAAAGTGGTATGCAATACCCACCTGTTCCAAATCCTGGGTGATAGGTTCCAACATTCCATTTGGTGCCAACTAATTTTAACACTTCTCTCATATTTTCATTTGGATAAGCTAATGAAAGCTGATTTGCTAAAGTAATCTCCATATGTCTGTAAGCGTTTTCAATGCTTTTTACCATCTCCGACACTTTATGTGACGAGGCTTCGTGAAGATTTTTACAAACAATGGATAGGATATTCTTTATAATCTTTGAAGAGACAGTATCTGTTGAGCCAAACACTCTATCTATATCAACTAAACTTTTCGTTCCCTCTACAAACCAGTCTCTTCTTGGAGCAACACCATAAATAAAATCTTTTCCAGGTACTAAACTATATTTTTTAAAAAAAGGAATAATTTTTTTTTCTGAACATTGGGGCGTAAGAGTTGACTCAATTATAATAACTGGTTTAACTTTATTTTTTTTTTTGATAATTGTGACTAATTTTTTCAAAACATCAAAAAGTATATCAAAGTAGGGTTTGCCATTTTTTTCTGTTGGTATTGCAATAAAATGTACATTGAATGAATTGTCATTAAAGATATTATGATCGCTAGTCGCCTGAAGGTATTTTTTTTTAACTGAACTTCTTATATCAAAGCCAAACCAATCTTTAAGTTCTTTGATGGGAAGTTTACCAGAATTTATAATATCAACTTTTTTTTGATCTATATCAAATCCTACACACTTAATTTTATTTTTTGAAAAAAAGGCCATTGTTGACAATCCAATATATCCTGAGCCCCAAACAGCAATTTTTGATTTACCATTTTTAAGATAATTTTTATAATTCAACCTGTTATCCTTTTACTTTTTTTAAGTTCTGCTTTAAGCTCATCATATTCTTTCATTTTAGTCTTCATAAAATTTATTGTAAGACTAGTTTTTTCTGAAAAACCTTTTGGTGTAAGCACATACATGTAGTTAATCTTATTGGGGTTTTTGGTAAAATTTTCTATTTTAACAAGACCTTTATTTTTTAAAGCCTTTAGACAGTAGTTGAACTTACCAAGACTGAAACCTAGTTCTTCAGCCAACTCTCTTTGTGTAGAGTTTGGATTTTGTTCTATTTTTCTCAAAACTTCGAAGTGATCTACTTTACTTTTTTTCATACGTTCAATTATTGAACATATTAACGTTCAATCTTTGAACAGTAAAGCTAAAAATTAGCAAAAGTTTGAGTACTGTTTGAGGTTATGTAAATTGAATATCTATAATCTGAGTAAAAATTTTTTTCAGTGCATAAATCAAGCCAATTGAGCTATTAGTACTGGTCAGCTACACGCATTACTGCGCTTCCACATCCAGCCTATCAACGTGGTGGTCTACCACGGCTCTATAGGAAGAA
>Ga0307986_10000684_pt1 | contig 24675 bp, 21 predicted proteins | sample EllFjometageno82_FD_203170 | JGI IMG/M metagenome (GOLD analysis project Ga0307986, IMG submission 203170) | Marine microbial communities from Ellis Fjord, Antarctic Ocean - #82 | ecosystem: Environmental > Aquatic > Marine > Unclassified | place: Southern Ocean | collected 2014-10-09 | reverse complement strand
CAACACACCCATTTTCTTTAGTACATCCAAAAGCAAATAATAAAAACAAAAAAAGAAATTTTTTCATTGGTTTATGGTTTATTCAAATATAACAAATCCCAGAACTTAAAGAAGATGATATGCCTGTAGTGTCTTAAATGCTGAGGTTTGGGGTTATATACTAACTACAAGAAGTAGTGTCTAAACTAAAAACGATTCTAGAAAACCCACCCCATGTTTAGAAATTAAAGGATGTTTGGAAACTTTTGGCTTTTGTTAAGAATAGAAATTTATTTAACTTAACTGTAATAGTCCTCAACATCTCCTATCTTCATCTCTAATTCCTCTATTAGAAGATTATGGTCAATGCTATTTCTTTCTCTAATGTCTTTAATTGTATTCTTGAATCTTGTGTACTGTGAAGGGTGCTTAAACACACCAAAATCTTTCATTCTCTGTAAGAGATTGCTGTAACCTTCCTCGCCAATGGTATCCACAAAACCTGCTATCATTAGGTGTTCTATTTCTGATTGTTTCATAATTGATTTTAAATTAAAGTTTGCTTTTTTAGTTTTGTGTATGTTGGTCCACTGCTTGTGCCATTCATCTATAAGGGTTTTATAGGTTTCCTCTTCGAATAGATGCTTTACTTGAGGCTTTAGCTTGCCCATAACTTCACCTACTACAAAAGCTGACATTAATCTATTCTCAAATCTAAATATGTTGAGATTTTTGTATTCTAATGGGATTTGCAATCCATTATCTTTTGCCCACTGACCTTTGTCATAGCAAAGCTTCTTTCTTTTAGTTTGATTCCAATAAACAGTTGAATACCACTGTGGCTGTCTTGTGTAATATTTGTCTTGTCCTAAGCTATCAAAATAAACAGGAGGGGAGTGGTTCATCACATAGTTAGTTGCCACATCAACTCTGTTGACTTTACACTCACTTATATCAAAGTTTAGATGCTCTGATAGGTCTTCTATTGTTTCTATAAGTTGAGGTCTTGTAATGGTCTGAAAATTGTTTCCATAGAACTGTTTAGCTATACTTCCTCTAAGGCTTAAATTAGACCTTCCTAAAGTGATGCTATAATCCTTGTATTTTGACTGATAAGAACATTCACCATCATGATACTTGACTTCAGTTACTTTTTCAAGGTTGCTTAAAAGTTCAGCTTTCAAATAAGGCTCTTCTTTATGATAATATGATATGTTGAGTGTGTCTATCAATATTTTACAAAATCTGTAAAGGATTCACACTTATTATAGAGAGCAGGGTCATATTGGTCATCTTGTAAATCTTCCTTATGATAATAGTTATCAAATCTTTCAGGATATATTTTCTTTAACCAATCTGAATCCCATAGCATTTTATCTATTGTACGAAGAACATTCTTTCGATTCAGTAAATTTTTTTTATGTTCATCATCATTCAATAGACTAATGAAGGGAGCATTACCTTTTTGCATATTCCTTTTATTAAATAATAAGATTGTATTACTTCTATTGGATTTTTGCAGTAAGGTCTTTTGCTTGTGACTGTATGTCCTTGATTTTATTTCTTCTTACCCACAAATCAAGTTCATCCTTATCGAAAAAGATTTTTTTACCACACTTCATATGAGGAATTTGTTGACTTGACGTCAACTTGTACATATAGGATTTAGAATATCCGATGTACTTACATCCTTCTTTAAGTGTAAGTGTTTTTTTGTTGCCTAATAGCAACGATTTAATTAAATTAACATCTGCTTGTAAACTTAATATTGCTTCTTTCATTGTAAATAAATTTTAAGATTAATACAATGCAAATATGGAAGCTAATTCTAGGAAAAAATGGTATAGGTATATTCAGTTTAATAGTGTTTATAGCACTTCACAATAACACTACCATTCTATAAAACTTAACATATTATCAATTAGTTCGTGTTCTTTAGGAAGACCTTTTTTTGAATCTCTGTAACGATTGACTAACTGTGAAGTATTATTAACTCCAAAGAATAATTTCTGTTTTTTGTGAAGGTTTACTTCTGTAATAAAGTGTTTGTCGTGGGCAAGTTTACTGATTAAGTAAGGAAGAAGATTTTTTGCACCTTTCCATTTGAATTGAATAATATTTGAATCAACATCTTTTCCACAAAATAATTTATGCCAATCTTCTTTTCTAGAATGCTCAATATAGCCTAGACCGATTAAACCTGAATACAGGGCATCTGTTATTTGATATTTTTTTTCTTTAGTGAATTTGGTTTTTGTTTTGTAAGTGAAATAAGTTGTGTTTGTATTAGAATAAAACATTTCCTTTACTTCATCCATAATGGAGTCATAAAGGTCAGTAAATCTATCATCCATTTCAGATTCAGACCATTTTCTTGGATCATAACTATGATCATAACCCATAATAGTTTGTTTAGCAGTTAGAAAGGTTGTTTGTTTAAAATTCCATTAAATTTATAAAATAATATCTAATTAATGATAAAGTATGCTAATTCCCAAATGCTTTAGTCATTGCCTTATCTAAACTTACTGTGGACAAATGACCATAATGTTCCTCAGTTGTTCTTGAAGTGGTATGACCTAACAACTTTGAAACAGTATATAAAGGGGTGTTATTTTCACTTAACATCCAAAATGCAAATGAATGTCTTGCTGTATGGGGTGTGATATGTTTTTTAACACCTGATTTGTAAGCCCACATTCTTAATCGATTATTATTGTCATCGTCAAATCTTAAATTCGGAAACACTTTATCTGCATCGCTCATTCGTTTTGGTAAAAATTCCATCACAACTTTTGGCAACTTAAAATAGATATCCGTTTTCCCTTTTTGTGTCTTTACATTTATTTTTATTTGTCCGTCAATTATAGGCAAATCCTCCCAAATCATTTCGCAACAATCACCTTGTCTTATTCCTGTGTGGCACATAAAAAGGAAAGCATTTTTTATTTGTTCGTATTTGAAAGGCGTGTATTTCATTTTTTGAACCTCATCGCCTGTTAAATAAACCATTTTATTATTTGACCTTTTAGGATAACTAATATCCAACTCAAACGGATTTGAATATAATCTACCGTATTGTTTTGCTTTTTTTAAAGCAGAACCAAACATTGAAAAGTATTTATACGAAGTGTCTCCTTTGTATTTTACAACATCAACCATCCAAACACGAAACCTATCTACAAATTCGATATTTACACGATTTAAATCCATATTAAAGTTAAGTCCCAGATCACTACAAAATGTTTCTAATACTTTATAAAGTTGCTTGTGACTGTTGATAGTTGCTAGCGATTTTTCACGCTTTAAATCAATCATTTTGCCAAGATGTTCTTTCAGGGTGGCCGATTCCGTTACACCATCTTTATAAGTTGCCCTTGCATATTTTAAATCTAATTCTTTTCCAATTTCTACAATAAGGTTCTTGTTTTTTTTATTTTGTTTCTTTTTAGCTTCAGTATCGGCTCTTTTCCAAATTAGTATTGAAGGATATGTATGGGGTTTGGGTGACTTAATGCCTTGTCCTAAATAAATACGCCATCTTGGATACCATTGCCCTTTTTTGTTCTTTGATTTGGATTCTATTTCATCAAAATGTAATGTTGCCATAAGTGTACATATTTTGTACGATATAATTATTAATACAATAATCGTACAACAATATACACATTAAATGTCAAACATTATACAACAATAGTCAACTAAAGCCATATATTTAAAGGAAAATAGAAGGGAAAGGAAGCGTATAGATTATAACACCATATATTCTACAATGATCTGACCTAAATTCCAACTTGGGATATAATAAGTGAAAGACGAATCCTCAAGTATTTCATTAAAAATACGCTTTTGTAAAACACTAGAATTACCCGTAATAATCGTTATTGAAAAAGCACCTTTACTTTTTTCTTCATTCAAGGCTTTTTTAACTTTTTCCATTGCCTCTTTATGTCTAATAAGGTGAAGGTCTATTGTTTTTATAGGTATTCTTTTTTAGAATTAATATTATATAAACTATTAGTTTTTTCGCGATGCAACATATCGTTTGATGTGTATTTGATCTAAAGAATCTGAATCACCATAATGGTCTCTTAATTCGGAAAGTCTCAAATGCAAACGTTTTTGAACGCTCGAATATTCAGGATTATCATAAAGATTATTCATTTCAGAAGGGTCTTGATCTAAATCATATAATTCCCATTCGTCAATATCATAATAGAAATGCATGAGTTTGTAACGTTCTGTTCGAACCCCATGATGGCGTTTTACCATATGAACAGAAGGATATTCATAATATGTATAATATATGGCATCTCTCCAAGTACTTTCTTTTTGATTTACAATATTTCTAAAAGAGGTTCCTTGAATATCTCCCGATTTTTTAGCTCCTGCATAATCTAAAAAAGTAGGTGCAAAATCAAGGTTTTGAATCATTTTGTTTACTATTGATCCTGCTGGAATTTCTTTAGGATAACGAATTAATAATGGAGTTCGGAGAGACTCTTCATACATAAACCGTTTGTCAAACCATCCATGTTCTCCCAAATAAAACCCTTGATCTGAGGTGTAAACCACAATAGTATTTTCTACCAAACCTTCTTGATCAAGATAATCTAAAACCTCACCTACACCATCATCTACTGATTGAATGGTACGTAAATAGTCTTTTAGATAGCGATTAAATTTCCATAAAGCAAGCTCTTTCCCTTTTAAGTTTTGGGATTTCATAGCCTCATTTTTTGAAGTATAGGCATCTAGCCAAGCTACCTTTTGTTCTGGACTAAAACGATCTAGTTCTCTTTCAAAGCCAGTATTATTTCCATATGGATCAGTACGCATTTTAAAGTCGTGACCCCAGCGTCCATGCCCCCAATCTCCGTTAGCCACTGCAATTTGTTCTTCAGAAGCAGCGATTAACATTTCTTGAGTTTTAGCAGCAGTTCCTCTATTGGCATAATCATCAAAAAAGTTGGATGGAGGATCAAAGGTTTTGTCATCAAATAAGGTAAGATACTTCTCTTCTGGTTTCCAATTTCTGTGAGGTGCTTTTTGGTGATACAATAATAAGAATGGTTTGTTAAGATCTCGTTTGTTTTTAAGCCAATCCAAACTCAATTTGGTTGTAATGGTTGTTACATATCCTTCAATTCTTTTTTTTATACCATCAATTAAAAAATCTGGATTATAATAATGTCCTTGTCCAGGAAGAACTGCCGAATAATCAAACCCCTGAGGTAGTCCACGTAAATGAATTTTACCTACCATTGCCGTCTGGTATCCAACGTTTTGTAGTTGCTTAGCAAAGTTATCTTGATCCCAATTATAATCCTGAATATTATCTACTTTTCCATTGATAAAACTATGTTTTCCAGTCAGCATTACCGCCCGGCTGGGAGCACATATTGAGTTGGTAACAAATCCTTTCTTAAAAAGCGCCCCTTCTTTTGCTATTCTGTCAATATTAGGAGTCTCGTTTAAGCCATGACCATATGCACTAATAGCTTGGTAGGCATGATCATCAGACATTATGAAAAGGATGTTGGGTGGAGGAGTGTTTTTTTGACAACCAAGAAAAATAAAAAAACTCAATAAAAGGAAAAATAACTTTTTCATATGAAATTTATTTTTAATTAATTTTAAATATAATAAAAGGCATTAACTTCTAATTGTTGTAACCAAAGCGCTTAAGCTGCTCTGAGTTAGAGCGCCAATTTTTAGAAACTTTAACGTATAGTTCAAGATGTATTTTTTTTCCAAAAAACTTTTCTAAAGACTTTCTAGCTCCTATTCCAACTCTTTTTAATGCACTTCCTTTATGTCCAATAATAATACCTTTTTGCGTTTCGCGCTCCACCATTATAATAGAACGAATTTTAATAATATTATCATTTTCAATAAATTCTTCTGTGATTACTTCTACAGAATATGGAATTTCTTTAGAATAACGCTTTAAGATCATTTCCCGTATGGCTTCATTAACAAAAAAGCGCTCTGGTTTATCTGTCAGTTGGTCTTTTGGGAAGTAAGCTGGAGAGTTTGGTAATATGCCAATTAAAATATTTAAAAGCTCAGATATAAAAAAACCTCTTAGCGCAGAAATAGGATAAATTGAAGCCTGAGGAAAATCATTTTGCCAATGAGCTACTGAATTTTCAAGTTCTTCTTGAGTGATCAGATCAATTTTATTTATTAAAATAAGTAGCGGACCTTTAGTTTTTTTTATTTTTTCAAATAATAATTCATCTTTGAGTTCTAATTCTTCTGGTGAAACTAGATAAACCAAAACATCAGCATCGACTAAGGCTTCTTTTACAAAATTCATCATTGAATTTTGCATTTCATAGGCAGGTTTGATTACTCCGGGTGTGTCTGAAAGTACCATCTGAAAATCATCACCATTAATAATGCCTAAAATTCTATGGCGTGTAGTTTGTACTTTGTCGGTAATAATAGATAGCTCTTTACCGACCAAAGCATTCATTAAAGTGGACTTCCCTACATTAGGGTTTCCTATAATGGACACATAACCTGATTTATGTTTTTTTTCTTCCAAAAAAATTACTTTTTTATTAAAACTCTTTACTGTTGGATGTTAAAAGTAGAGAATTATTTTGAAATATAGATCCGTATTTTTGTACGTTTAAATATGTTACAAGAATATAAGTATCATTTTTTCACTAAAAAAAAAACATACTTTTTGCGATTTTTTAATTTAAAAATCTTCGCAACCAAAAGAATATTTTTCTATTGATTAACAAATGGAAGTTTTAAAGATTACAGAAATTCAAAATTATTTTAGTAGATAACTCTATTGAAATATCGAACGTTAGTTTTACACCAAGAGATTTTAACGCTATGTTGCTTAATTTCCGATAATGTTTCTCTTAAACGATATTAAACTTTTTCAATACTATTTTGGGCTGGTCTAATAATCTCAGGAAGATCTCCTATTAATCTTTGAAGGTGTTTGACCGAAGTCTTTTAATTAAAAAACGGCTACACTATAATAGTATAACCGTTTTATTGTTTTAGTAGCGAGGGCAGGACTCGAACCTGCGACCTTCGGGTTATGAGCCCGACGAGCTACCACTGCTCTACCTCGCGATATGAACTGTAAATTTACAAATTAAAGCAGCATTGTGCAACACAATTCTAGATTCATTTTGAAACCCCAAACCCTATCCATTTAAATAGTTTACTTTTGCACTCAAATTCAAGTCATGAGTAGTATTGTTGCTATTGTAGGCCGTCCCAATGTGGGTAAATCTACTTTTTTTAATCGAATGATTCAAAAACGAGAGGCTATAGTTGATGCTGTTAGCGGAGTAACGCGTGACCGCCATTACGGAAAGTCTGACTGGAATGGTCGAAACTTTACCCTTATTGATACAGGAGGCTATGTAGAGGGCAGTGATGATATTTTTCAGAAAGAAATAGACAAACAAGTTAACCTTGCTATTGAAGAAGCTGATGCGATTATCTTTATGGTTGATGTTACTGACGGTGTAACTGGAATGGATGAAATTATTGCTGATCTTTTACGCCGCTCACAAAAACCTGTTTTTTTAACAATTAATAAAGTAGATAATGCTATGCGCGTTGAAGGGACTATGGAATTTTATTCCTTAGGGTTTGAAAATTTTTATTCCATTTCTAGTATTAACGGAGGTGGAAGTGGAGAATTGTTAGACGATCTTGTAAAAAGTCTTCCAGAAGAAGAAATTAGAACGGATGATCCTTTACCACGTTTTGCTGTTGTTGGGCGACCTAATGCTGGAAAATCATCTTTTATAAATGCTTTAATCGGTAAAGACCGTTATATAGTTACTGATATTGCAGGCACCACTAGAGATAGTATTGACACCCAGTATAATCGATTTGGTTTTGACTTTAATTTAGTAGATACTGCTGGAATTAGACGAAAAGCTAAGGTAAAAGAAGATATTGAATTTTATTCCGTAATGCGTTCTGTACGTGCTATTGAATATTCTGATGTTTGTCTTCTTGTGGTTGATGGAACACGTGGCTTTGACGGACAGGTTCAAAATATTTTTTGGTTAGCACACCGAAACAATAAAGGAATTGTGATTTTAGTGAATAAATGGGATTTGGTTGAGAAAGATACCAATGCATCAAAAGCCTTCGAAGAAATGATTCGTAAAGAAATTTCTCCTTTTGTTGATGTACCAATTGTTTTTATTTCCTCTCTCAGTAAGCAGCGAATTTTTAAAGCTGTAGAAACAGCAGTAGAGGTTTATAAAAATCGATCATATCGCATTCCAACCAAAGCTTTTAATAATGTAATGCTTCCAATTATTGAGAAAACACCACCTCCAGCTTACAAAGGAAAATATGTTAAAATCAAGTTTTGTACACAACTACCAACAAACCACCCACAGTTTGCATTCTTTTGTAATTTACCACAATATTTGAAGGATCCTTATCGAAGATTTTTAGAAAATAAACTCCGCGAAGAATATAATTTCAATGGAATTCCTATTCAAATATTTTTCAGAAAAAAATAAAATTAAAGTTTTTTACGGAGCTGTTCTAAATCAGTTTTAATTTTCTCTAATTTAGATAGGAGTGCTTTTTTCGGAGTATCTTTTGCTTTTAAATTTAATTGTTTTTTTGCTCCTTGTAATGTCATCCCTTTTTCTTTAACCAAATGATATATATATTGAATGGTTAAAATATTTTCTGGAGTGTATTTTCGGGTACCACTTTGTTTTTTTTTTGGGTGAATTTCTTTAAATTCTTTTTCCCAAAAGCGTAATAGCGAGGGCTTAACATCAAATGCTTTTGCAACCTCACCAATCGAATAATAAAGTTTTTCAGGTAGGTTTACGTGCATTTTAATCCATGGATTGATTTTCTTGCTCTGCGATTGTTAACAAAGCATTAAATTCTTTTTGAGAGAGATTTCCGTAATAAAAGTTTAAAGGATTAATACGTTTGTTGTCCTTAAATATTTCATAGTGAAGATGAGGTCCCACAGAACGCCCTGTGTTTCCAACATATCCAATAATATCGCCACGTTTTACGGTTTGACCCCTACGTGCATTATATTTATTCAAATGTGCATATAAACTCACATAGCCAAACCCATGATCTAACCGAATGTGTTTTCCATAACCAGAAGAACGATTATCAGCCCTTTTTATCACTCCGTTTCCTGTAGCGTAAATTGGTGTTCCTTTTTTAGCAGTAAAATCCATTCCCCAATGAAAACGGCGTTTTTTTGTAAAAGGATCTTTTCTATAACCATATCCAGAGGCCATTCGCGTCAGGTCTTCGTTTTTGATTGGCTGAATAGATGGAATAGCATTAATTAAAGCTGCTTTATTTTGAGCTAATTGTTCTATTTCATCAAGTGATTTTGATTGAACTACTGCTTGTTTTGTAAGTATGTCTATACGTTTTGAAGTGTTAATGATTAAGTCAGAATTTTCATAACCTTCAAGATCTTTATAACGATTTATACCTCCAAATCCAGCAAGTCTTTGCGCTTCTGGAATTGGACTAGCTTCAAAATATACACGGTATAGATTGTTATCACGCTCTTGCATATTAGTAACAACAGCCTCAACTTGAGACAATTTTTTGTTTAAAATATCAAATTGTAATTCGTAATTTTGAATGGCTCTTTTTTGAGCTATTTCTGAAGGAGTATTTAACCAATCAGAATTGAGTAAAACCAATAATATAAAAAGACCAAATAGAAAAGAAGAAAGAAGGAATAATACGAAACTCGAGACACGATTTTTATTAGTAAAAGTGATAGGTCTGTATGATAACGTATCAGAATCGAAATAGTATTTAACTTTACTCATAAAGTTTTATAAATTTTCATTTCTTTTGCATTAATATTTATCAAATGAATTTTACAAATATATAAAATTTGGATCTATTTGAATTTTAACAGGAAGGTTTAAACAAGCCAATCTCCATTTTATAAAACAATAAGGCATGAAGTCTGATGAAGTAAGACAAGAATTTTTAAATTTTTTTGCTAGTAAAACCCATAAAGTAGTTCCATCTGCCCCTATGGTTATTAAAAATGATCCAACTCTTATGTTTACTAATGCAGGAATGAATCCTTTCAAGGAATTCTTTTTAGGAAATACAAAACCAACTTCAAAAAGAATAACAGATACTCAGAAATGTTTACGTGTTTCAGGAAAACATAATGACCTTGAAGAAGTTGGAATTGACACCTACCACCATACATTTTTTGAAATGCTTGGGAATTGGAGTTTTGGAGATTACTTTAAAAAAGAGGCAATAGAATGGGCTTGGGAGTTACTTACGGAAGTCTATAAAATCGATCCAAATAAAATTTATGTAACTATTTTCGAAGGCTCACCAAAAGAGGGTATTGAGCGTGATATGGAAGCTTATAATTTTTGGAAAGCTATTCTTCCTGAAGAAAGAATTTTATCAGGAAATAAAAATGATAATTTTTGGGAAATGGGAGAACAAGGGCCATGTGGGCCGTGTTCAGAAATTCACGTAGACATCCGTTCAGACGAAGAAAAAGCAAAAATACAGGGTTCTTATCTAGTGAACCAAGACCATCCACAAGTTATTGAAGTTTGGAATCTTGTTTTTATAGAGTTTAATAGAAAAGCTGATGGAAGTTTAGAGGAATTACCCCAAAAACATGTAGATACAGGTATGGGATTTGAACGTCTTTGTATGGTACTTCAAAATACTACCTCAAATTATGATACCGATGTTTTTACACCTCTAATTAGAGAAATTGAAACTTTAACAAATTCTAAATATGGTGTTTCAGAAAATACGGATAGAGCAATCAGGGTGATAGCAGACCACTTGCGGACAGTTTATTTTGCAATAGCAGATGGTCAGTTGCCTAGTAATAGCGGAGCAGGTTATGTTATTAGAAGAATTTTACGTCGAGCAATCCGTTATGGATTTACTTTTTTAGATCAAAAAAAACCTTTTATATATAGATTAGTTAAAACATTGTCTGAACAGATGGGTACTGTATTTCCAGAATTAATTAAAGAAAACCAACTTGCCTTTAATGTTATTAGAGAAGAAGAAAATTCGTTTTTAAAAACTCTAGATCAAGGACTTTATTTGTTAGAAACAATTCTCACTAATTCCAAATCTAAAAAAATTGAAGGAAGCAAAGCCTTTGAGTTATATGATACTTTTGGATTTCCATTCGATTTAACTGCCTTAGTTGCAGGTGAACGGGGCTTTATTATCGATAAAGAAGAATTCAATAAAGCAATGGAGGTTCAAAAAACCCGCTCACGTTCAGCGGCCTCTTCAAAAGCAGGAGATTGGATTATTTTAATGGAAGACAATGTGGAAGAATTCGTAGGCTATGACCATTTAAGTGCACAAGTAAAGCTAACAAGATTCCGAAAAATGACCACTGCCAAAAAAGGAGATTTTTATCAATTAGTATTTAATCTCACCCCTTTTTACCCTGAAGGAGGTGGCCAAGTCGGCGATAAAGGATATTTACAAGCTAGTAACGGTGATATATATTATATTCTGGACACCAAGAAAGAAAATAACTTAATTGTCCATCAAACAAAAAATATCCCTGACAAACTAGAAGATATCTTTACGGCTGTAGTAGACAAAAATCAACGCAGTCGAACTTCAAGGAATCATTCGGCTACACATTTAATGCACCAAGCACTACGTTCAATTTTAGGGACTCATGTAGAACAAAAAGGTTCCATGGTAAATTCTGGAGTATTCCGCTTTGATTTTTCACATTTTACTAAAGTTACATCTGAAGAAATTAAAGCAGTAGAAAAGTTTGTTAACGCAAGAATACAAGAGAATATACCTTTGGAAGAAGGAAGGAACACTCCTTATCAAAAAGCAATTAAATCAGGAGCCATAGCTTTGTTTGGTGAAAAATATGAAGATACAGTGCGAACTATTCGTTTTGGAAAATCTATAGAATTATGTGGAGGTACTCATGTCGCCAATACCTCTGATATTTGGCATTTTAAAATAATATCTGAAGGAGCAGTAGCTTCAGGAATTAGAAGAATTGAAGCAATTACAGGAGATGCCGTAAAAAATTACTTTGAAGACCAATCGGCATTATTAGAAAACTTAAGCATGCTTTTGAAGCAAGCACAAGATCCAATCAAGGTAGTTAAGTCCTTACAGGCTGAAAATTTTGAATTAAAGAAAGAGTTAACGGTCTTATCAAAATTAAAAGCACAAGTACTAAAGGAAGCTCTTTCAAAAAAAATTAAAACAATAAAAGAAATTCAGTTTCTTGCTTGTGAAGTTGATTTAGATGCTCAAGGAATGAAAGATTTAGCATTTGATATAGGAGCTCCTCTTGAGAGTGCTATTATTGTTTTTGCTTCACAAAGAAAAGGTAAACCTTTACTTAGTTGTTATATTTCTAAAGACCTAGTTGCTAATGACGGTAAAGATGCTGTCGCTATTATTAAAATCCTGGGAAAATATATCCAAGGAGGTGGAGGTGGACAGGCTTTTTATGCAACTGCAGGAGGAAAAAATTTATTAGGAATTCAAGAAGCAATTGCAGCAGCTGAAAATATTTGCATCAACTAATTATTCTTTAGGTGGCGGATAGTTTGTCATAATTTCTTGAACAAAAAAGGCAATCTTATCGTCCCGATTTTTCAGATTTTCTTGAATACCTCCTCTTCCTTTTCCTTGCCAAACTAATTGCTTGGTTGCAGAATCAATAATATTGATATAAAGTGTACCCTCTGTTCTAGAACTTACACTATTAAAATTTGGACCTCCCCAAAACCATGGATTAAAACCCCACCCCCAAAATTGAGAATTATTAACATAAATTTTTTCTTTAGCACTCGTGGTAAAACCAATTAATAGGTCGGGAGTTTCAGACTTTGAAAGCCCTTTTGAACTCATTTGATAATCTAATGCTTTAAGAATTCTACGCTTATCCAGATCAGAAATGGTCACTTGATCAATTTCAGTTTTGAAATACGCAAAAGTTTTGTACCCAGAAAAGTCCACGCTCGAGTCATGGTCAGAAAATATTTGTATGGAAGAGCAAGACATAAAAAATAAAAAAGAAAAACTAAAAATAGAATATCTCATGATTGTAAATTTTAAACTATTGTCACCAAAAATCATGCCTAACTATTGAACTGTTTTGGAATCAAATCCGTAAGGACAATGTCTGCAATTACTTTGACAACAAGACCCTCTTTTTAAGTGGTATTGCTCTATAAATACTTTATAACCTTCAGTTGTTAAATAATAATCTTCTTCTTGAAGGGGGGTATTGAACTTAGCGACATTTTAATGTATTTTTAGGCATGCAAATTTTTGATTCTTTCAAAAGTAGTTTAAACCAGTCACTTGATCTTTTTCTTGGATATAAAATTGTAATTAAAAGAGAGGATTTGATACATCCACGAGTGTCTGGGAATAAGTTTAGAAAGTTAAAATATATTTTTCAAGAAATTAAAGAGAAAGAGATGCCTGCACTATTAACATTTGGTGGCGCCTTTTCAAATCACCTGGCAGCAACTGCTAATGCTGGAAAAAATAATAGAGTCCATACGATTGGTATAGTGAGGGGTGACGAATGGAAAGAAAAAGTTCACGAAAGCACCACTTTGAATTACTGTGTTTCACAAGGAATGAAGTTACATTGTGTTTCTAGAGATATTTATGCTCAAAAAGAGCAGGCTCAAATTGTTATGAAGCTAATGGACGAAATACCAAGGTTGAGAATTATTCCTGAAGGTGGAACCGAGCCACTAGCAGTTAAAGGATGTCTGGAAATCCTTCAATCCAAAGATCTTGATTTTGATGTTATTTGCTCTAGCGTTGGAACAGGAGGAACAATAGCAGGGCTTATTAATTCTAGCAATGATAATCAAAACATTATAGGTTTTAATGCATTAAATAATACTGAAATAGTTCACACAATAGAAGAATTAACAAATAAAAAGAATTGGTCCATAGAGAATGGCTACACATTTGGAGGCTATGCCAAAATAAAGCCAACTTTAATCTCTTTTATGAACGATTTTTATCAACAATATAGAATTCCATTGGATCCAATTTATACTGGAAAGATGGTTTTTGGTATTTTTGACCTAATTAAAAAAGACAAATGGCCATGGGGAAAAAAAATATTGATTATTCATACTGGAGGACTTCAAGGCGTGGAGGGGATCAATGCTCAACTTCAAAAAAAAGGTCACCCTACCTTGCTATATGGCGAAAAATTGCATTTTTAGGTTTGTTTGTACTGGTAAGTTCATGTGGTTCCTCCAGAAAGGTGTTGATAAGAGATCAGGTGCCTAACTCTTTTGAAAAAGAAAAGATGAATAATGTAGTACAAAAAAAACCCATAAAAAAATCAATAAGTACAATAACAACAGAAGAAAAAATTGTAGCTTATATTGATAAATTTGGACCTATTGCAAAAGCGGAAATGCATAAATATAAAATACCTGCAAGCATCACATTAGCTCAAGGACTTTTAGAGTCTGGTTTTGGATTTGGACGGTTGGCCTCAGAAGGAAATAATCATTTTGGAATTAAATGCCACAGCGATTGGGAGGGTAAAAAAATATACCACGATGATGATGAAAAAGGTGAATGCTTTCGTGTCTACAAAGATCCTGTAACTTCATACAGAGATCATTCCCTTTTTCTCACCACTCGTAGCCGTTACGACTTTTTATTTAATATAAAAACTCACGACTATGAGGGTTGGGCAAAAGGGCTTAAAAAAGCAGGCTATGCAACTGATCCTAAGTATCCAGATAAATTAATCAGCTTAATAGAACGATTTGATTTAAACCGCTTTGATATTAAAAAAGATCAAAAAATTAGACAGAGTTCAAAAGAAAAAATGAGACCTTCTACCAAAGCTGTATACATCGTTAAAAAAGGGGATACCCTTTATTCAGTTTCAAAAAAGTATACTATTTCTATAGATCAACTTATTAAATTAAATAAAATTAAAGACAACACTATTTATTTAGGTCAAATATTAAACGTTACCAATCTCTAAAATGATGCAATATAAAAGAAGTAGTTCGCTTTTTAAATCTGCCCAAGCTGTTATTCCTGGAGGTGTTAATTCACCTGTTCGTGCGTTTAAAGCCGTTGGTGGAACTCCTGTTTTTGTGGAGCGAGCCAAAGGAGCTTATTTATATGATGTTGATGGAAATAAATTAATTGATTACATATCCAGTTGGGGTCCAATGATATTAGGACATGCATATGATCCTGTAATAAATGCAGTAAAATATCGTGCTGATCTTGGAACTTCTTTTGGAATGCCTACAGCACTTGAAACCCAAATTGCTGAGCTTGCAATAGATATGGTGCCTAATATTGATAAAATTCGTTTTGTTAATTCTGGAACAGAGGCCTGTATGAGCGCAGTTCGATTGGCACGAGGTGTAACAAAACGCGAAAAAATAATTAAGTTTAGTGGTTGTTATCATGGCCATTCAGATGCTTTTTTGATTCAAGCAGGTAGTGGGGCTGTTACTTTTGGAAGTCCTAGTAGTCCTGGAGTTACAAAAGGTACAGCAAAAGACACACTATTAGCTCCTTATAATAATTTAGAGGCAGTCGCAAAACTTTTTAATGAATATCCTGAAGAAATAGCTACTATAATTATAGAACCTGTGGCTGGTAATATGGGATGTATTTCACCAGCTTATGGTTTTTTAGAAGGCCTTCGTTCCCTTTGTGATCAAAACAATGCACTCTTAATATTTGATGAGGTTATGACTGGTTTTCGTTTAGCAAAAGGAGGAGCTCAAGAGCTTTTGGGAATAAAAGCAGATATTGTAACATTTGGAAAAGTATTGGGTGGAGGATTGCCGGTAGGTGCTTTTGCCGGTAAAAATGAGATTATGTCTCATTTGGCTCCTGAAGGGCCAGTATATCAAGCAGGGACTTTAAGTGGAAATCCACTTGCAATGGCTGCAGGACTTGCGATGTTAACTGCTTTAAATGAAGATGCTACTGTTTTTGACCGATTAGCCATTAAAACCAAATATCTTCAAGAAGGTTTAACATCTGTTTTAGAAAAAGAAAATATACCGCATAAAATCAATCGTGTAGGTTCAATGATTTCACTTCACTTTACCGATGAAGAGGTGTTTGATTTTGAAACAGCCGCTAAAGCAAACAACCAGCATTTTAATAATTATTTTCATGGAATGTTAAAAGAGGGAATTTATTTACCACCAAGTGCTTTTGAAAGTTATTTTTTAAATGATGCACTTTCCAATGAAGACATAGATTTTACTATTGATGCTCTAAAAAAAATAGTCCATGAGATTTAATTATTAACCTCTAATTAAGAAAATTCAAACAAATGAGTTATTTGAAAAATTCAATAAATAAACCTGATTCATTTTTTAAAACTTTCACTAGCTTCTTTTGTGTTAACCCTTTAATAGAGATATCCCATTTCTTGTTACTCAAACCACAGACTATTTTTAAATCAATAAGTGAAGAGGCTTCACCTTTTTTAATCAATTGAAGTATTTTCTTCTCTTCTTCTGTCAAATCAACTGTTTGTTTTTCAGGCTTCATCTGTGGAAAAAATAACACTTCTTGGATTGAATTGTTGTTGGTCATAAGCATTACTAAACGGTCAATTCCAATTCCAATACCAGAAGTAGGAGGCATACCATACTCTAGTGCTCTAAGAAAATCTTGATCAATAAACATTGCTTCATCATCACCCTTTTCACTCAAGGCAAGCTGAGCTTCAAAACGCTCTCGTTGGTCTATGGGATCATTTAATTCTGAATAAGCATTTGCTAATTCTTTTCCATTGACAAATAATTCAAAACGTTCTGTAAGTTTTGGATTGTCCCGATGTTCTTTAGTTAATGGACTCATTGATTTAGGATAATCAGTAATAAAAGTAGGTTGAACATAATGGTGCTCACATTTCTCCCCAAAAATTTCATCAATAAGTTTTCCTTCTCCCATAGTTTTATCAACTTTAAGATTTAATTTTTTTGCGCTTTCTCTGAGTTGATCTTCGTTCATTTCAGAAACGTCAATACCAGTATGTGTTTGTATAGCCTTGAAAATAGGAACTCTTGGATATGGAGCTTTAAAATCAATGCTGTGTTTCCCAACTGGAATTAATGGAGTGTCATGAACTTCTACAGCAATTTTTTCAAGTAAAGTTTCAGTTGTTTCCATCATCCAGAAATAATCTTTATAGGCTACGTAGAGTTCCATAACTGTAAACTCAGGATTATGTGTTCGGTCCATTCCTTCATTTCGAAAGTCTTTAGCAAACTCGAATACTCCCTCAAAACCACCAACAATTAATCTTTTTAAATATAATTCATTTGCAACACGAAGGTACAGAGGAGTATTAAGTGCATTATGATGTGTTATGAAAGGTCTTGCACTAGCCCCGCCTGGAATTGTTTGTAGAATTGGTGTTTCAACTTCCAAATATCCTTTTTGGCTTAAAAAATCACGCATAGTTGTAGTGACTTTAGAACGCTGTAAAAAGGTATTTTTCACTTGTGGATTAACAATTAAATCCACATAACGTTGACGATATCTCAATTCCGGATCATTAAATTCATCATACACATTACCTTCAGCATCTGTTTTTGGAAGAGGCAGTGGTTTTAAGGCTTTATTTAATAAGGTAAAACTAGTCACCTTAATAGTTTGTTGTCCTACCATTGTTGTAAAAAGAGTTCCTTCAATTCCAATAATATCTCCAATATCTAAGAGTTTTTTATAAACTTCATTATACAAGCTCTTATCTTCTCCATTACAAATTTCATCTCGATTAAAATAAATCTGAACCCTTCCAGTGCTGTCTAAAAGTTCGGCAAAGCTAGCCTTTCCTTGAATTCTTCGCGACATAAGTCTTCCGGCTATAATTACTTTTTTATCTTCAGAATAGTTTTCTGGGAGATCACTTGCGTAAAAGTTAACGTGAAATTGTGCTGCAGGATAGGGATTTATTCCTATTTTTTTTAATTCTTCAAGTTTTTTTCTTCGAATCAGTTCCTGTTCTGAAAGTTTTGCCATTTGGTAAATTTTACTGCAAAGATACACAGACTAAAAAAATCTGGGAAGTCAAATTTTATATCTTTGTGATTGAGTTATTAGCAATGAATTTTTTCCGTGTTTTATTATCAATAGTTTTTCCACCTTTGGCAGTTGTTGACCAAGGGTGTGGTTCTATTATAATTGTTTTTGTTTTAACACTTTGCGGATGGGTTCCTGGAGTAATTGCAGCGCTTGTGATATTGAATAACCCAAAGCGATGGTCTTCAAATCTTTAACATCATATGAATATTAAAAACAAAAAAGTGGCTGTAATTGATTTGGGTTATTCTCCTTATAAGGAGGCTCTTACTATTCAGGAAAAATTATTTAATCAGATTATCTCCGTTAAACGAAAAAATAGAGCAAATGGTATACATGAATTAACAAATAATTATTTGTTATGGGTTGAACATACGCCTGTATTTACATTAGGGAAAAGCGGAAAAATTGAACATTTATTATTAGACCAAAAAGAGCTTGAAGAAAAAGAAATAGAATATTTCACCTCTAACAGAGGTGGAGACATTACCTTTCATGGGCCTGGTCAAATTGTAGGCTATCCTATTTTTGATTTAGATAACTTTTTTACAGATATACATAAATACTTACGTTTTTTAGAACAAGCTGTAATTAACACTTTATTCGAATACGATATAAAAGCTTCTATTAGTAGAGGAGAAACTGGAGTTTGGTTAGATGCTGAGACTCCTTTTGCTCGAAAAATATGTGCTTTGGGTGTTCGCGCAAGTCGCTGGGTGACCATGCACGGATTTGCCTTAAATGTAACAACAGATTTATCCTATTTTGACCACATTATACCATGTGGAATACAAGGAAAAGGTATCACTTCTATGGCAAGAGAATTAGGGAAAAAAATTCCAATGAAAGAAGTTCAACATAAATTAAAACATCATTTAGCTCTTCTTTTTGATGCTCGTTTTAAAGACACAATACTTTAGTTTATTTCATAGATTAAAAAACTAGTAGCTTCTGATTGAACTACCATTTCTAACCCTTTGTCATCATCTGCATTTTCTAGATCAATCACAGAACTTCCATAAACTGGAAATCCACCCACTGCAGCCCCGTTACTATAAAAGACATATACTTTTTGAGTATCCAAATCGGAAATACTAACATATATTGTGTTGTTGATGTAGTGGATCTTTGGAGGTGTGTATTTACCAAAAGGTAATTCTACAGGAATCCCTTTTATACGCAAAATATTTTCCGAAAAACTCACAAGAGATTTTGAGGTCATATCAATGAAATGACCTGGGCGAAGATTTAAATCACTAGTAACTATATTTCCTTTACTATCAATTTGGATTAAGTCACCTTTTTTGTTCGTGGTTGCAAATGTATTTCGATATTCAAAAATTGGATTACTTGAAGTATTCGCTTTATTTTTTAGAACTAAACGATTAGTTCCTTGTCTATTTAGAATGCGTACTTGTCCATCGATATCTTGTAAAACAATGTAATCTTTTGTTCCAAAACGAATGTGTTTAGGTGTATTTTGAAGAGGTTGATTAAGTTTTTTTAGTTTAAAGCCACTTATTTTCTTGCCTTTATTATTGAACATTTGTACTTGTTTCCCGTGGGTGAGTAAAAAACGGTAATTACGATTTAAATCATAGTCAAAAGTTGCAAAATGTTGTGGAGAGCTGTCAGGGATTTTTATATTAAAAGGAGAAACTATAGAACCGTTTCTGTCTAGAATTATAAAACGATTAGGGGTTCTAAATGCCATTTGCAGACGTCTATTTTTGTATAAATCGACTTGTTCAATATTTCCTATAATGGGTCCGCTAAGTTGTTTTTTCCAATAAAGTGTTCCTTTATTGGAAAATAAATAAAGTACATTATTCTGGTCTTGAACCACTATATCCATTGTTTTATTTCTGTGGTTTTTGATCCATTTAGGAGGGCGAGCAGCAGCTACATCAAGTGAAAAACTATATTGATTGCTAACACTGTTCTTATTTTGATCAATATTATTACTTTGAGCGGTAATGCGAGTTTGAATAAAACCGTCTTCAGAAATTCCCTGTAAACCTATGAGGGGGTATTTTGTTAAATCTATTTTTTTCCAGCCTAGTGATTTATCTTTTAAAGCTTCGTGCCATAAATTCGTTAGATTATTTGTTTTTCCAACCCATAAAAAAGAACTATTATCCGCTAATCCCTCCTGCATTTTTTTGAAATTCAAATCGTTTCTTAATGTTTTTCCATCCAAATGAGCACCAATAATTTGCTTTAAGAAAGAGTCATCTTCTGCCATTATGATAAAGTCATCTATATGTATTGCCCATTTTGGCAATACAGGTGTCCCATAAGCAGCGATAAACTCTAATAAATCTTTTGGCAATGACTGCGGATGAATTCGAACACCACGAAAAACATTCGACATTTTATCTTCAGAAAGCAAAAGAGGATCAATCTTTTCACTATTATTCAAATGAAAAAATAAGGCTTTTTTCTTATTTGCTTTCAACCAAGAAATTTCATCTATAGTATTTAGTAGATCAAAATTAATTTCAGTTAATGCAATATTTTTATAACGACTAAACTGCTTGAAATTATCTTCAAGTGCTTTATAATCTTCAATGGCAAGTGCTAAAAAACCATCAAAATTCTGAGGAACATATTCTGGGCTTAAAAGAAATTTTGATCCTGTGCCTTTTAAAAGGCTAAGCGCATCCGGAATGGAATCATTAATAAAACTTACTCCATCAAGTGTGAAAGAGTCTTTTTCAGTGTTAAAATCAAATGAAAACCAACCACTACCTAGAAAAGGAAAAAGAGGAGTTTCAGAAAAAAAACGACTTAAGACGACTTTAAAATCTTGATGAATAAGTAGGTTCATGGGAGCATTATCATCACTTATTTTTGCTAAATCAAAATAGTAATGATTTTGAATTCCAGGTTGATTATTTTGAATGTTTCGAATACTATTTTCAATGACTAATTTAGAAGTGCTGATAATGCGAACATCTTCAATTTTTGCAATGAATGTCTTTGTATCTTTTTTAATACTAACATTTACGGGAATATTATTGTAATTCATTTTTTCTGATACAACTTCAGATACAGAGTCCTTTAATACTGGTTTGTAGATAAATGATATAGCATATTCTGATTTTCCAACTGGAGTAAAAGATAATAATGCTTTATGGTTAAAGTTCTTAGGAATTACAGCACTTATTTTTTTGTAAAGTACGGTGTCTATCTCTAATATATTAGAAAGAAAGGGAAGGTTGTTTATTCCATTTTTCAACATATTTTGATCATTAAGCTGGAAGGTGATCACGGAATTTTGTGGCACACAGTCTAATAAGCCAATGGTGCTTTTTTTTCCAGTTTTACAGCTCGAAATGACAAGCAAAACAATAAGTAATAATTTAGAATTCATAAAAATCAAAATTAAAAAACTCCTTTGAGTGAATACTTTAATTCCTAAAATGTTATTAACCATCTAGCCAACAAAAATTCATTTTAAATAGTTTTTAAGTATAATTTTAATAATTAAGTAAATGAGCATCATTAAAAGCAATACAATTTAATGACTGTATTTTGGAAGAAGTTGAAAAGATACTCTGTGGTGTTTTGTAATGCCAAATATTTTTATAGCCTCTCGATGTGATTTAGTTGGATACCCTTTATTTTTTTTCCATCTAAACCCTGGATATTTAGTATCTAAGAGTGTCATATAATCATCGCGATAGGTTTTTGCTAATACTGAGGCTGCGGCAATATTTTGAAATTTTCCATCACCTTTAATTATACAATCGAAAGGAATTTCTTTAAATGGTTTAAAACGGTTTCCGTCAACAACAATATGAATGGGTTTAGGAGATAGTTGTTCCAATGCAAGATGCATGGCTTTAATGGATGCGTTTAGAATGTTTATAGTATCAATTTCATCTTGATAAACATGAGCTATCGCAAATGCAATGGCTTGTTTTTCTATTTCGGGACGTAAGGCATATCGTTGCTTTTCAGTCATTTTTTTCGAATCATTAAGCAAAGGCAGATTGGCGTTGGGGGGTAAAATAACAGCTGCAGCTGTAACAGGCCCAGCTAAACAGCCTCTTCCAGCCTCATCTGCACCAGCTTCTAGACCTTTGGTGTGTTGTATTTTAAGCATTTGCTAATTCTGAAGTATAAGTTTGTTACACGGTATTACAAAATACTCACAATTATTATAACTTCGCAAACAAATCATTGGTTGTATGCGTGCTAGCATTTTCGTATTGTTTTTTGTTTTTTTTCAACAAATTTGGAGTCAAGAAATCGCACCTAGTATTCAAGATAGTTTATCTGTTGATATGAATATACCTAATATTGATAAAGATTCTCTTAAGGCTCTCCCTGCAACCAATAAAAATATTACTCTAGATTCACTAAAACTCTCAGAAAAAAAGAAAAAATCACCGCCAGAAAAACCCAAAAAAAAACTGTACATTCCTTATATAAAATCAATGAATGAAGTTTCTGTATCAGATTATAAAATCATGTCATTAAATGGAACTGAAAAGTCTGTTGATACGACCTTGAGTATTGAAAATGAATATTCGTTTAATTTTCTACGGAAAGATTACTTCGAATATTTACCATTACCTAATATGGGAGAAGGGTTTAACAAGATGGGCTATAACTTTCATAATGAACCTCTGACCCCACAAATGGGTGCACGAGTGAAGCATTTTGGTTATTTTGAAAAAGAAGATGTTTTTTATTACGAAGTTCCCTCGCCTTACTCGGAATTATTTTTTAAAAGTACATTCCAACAAGGACAAAATCTTGACGCCACTTTGGCAGTAAATACATCTCCTAAATTTAATATTGCAATATCTTTTAAGGGCTTTAGATCATTAGGTAAATACTCTTCTTCTTTAAGCCGTTCACGTCAATTTAGAATGAGTACTCAATACCAAACGTATAATCAGCGTTATAGATTACGTTTGCACCAAACTACTCAGTCTCTGGAAAATGATGTGAATGGAGGACTTATAAACGATGCTATTTACTTTTTTAAAAATGCACCTAACTATGTTAGGGCTGACCAATTTGGAGCACCGATTTTAGATGATAACGGGGAGGAACAATTCGATTTTTATGATGGCTTTTTAAAACGCTCTTTATTGTCAACCCAAATTCAGGCTCGAAATGACTTGTCTGGAAAACGATATTTTATGGACCATCGTTATCAGATGTTACCAATTGCAAAAGATACAACAGCCTATAAAATGGAAGTGGGATATCAACTTAGTTATGAAACCAAAAAATACAGTTATGTAGATGATCGTCCAAATACATATTTCTATGAAACTTATGACACTCCAAGTGTTCAAGACAGCACCAACTATACTACCCTTGAAAATAAGATGTATGCTCGATATAAAGACAGGCTTTTAGGAGAATTACAATTGGATTTGTTCCATTACAACTGGAACTATGCTTTGGGAGAAAACAACTATCAAAAAGATTCGATTCTACCCACTAGTATTAAAGCAAGTCAGTTAGCTGCTCAAGTAAAATGGACAAAAACTCTTTTTGGAACTGCTCTAAAAGCCAAAGGATACCAGTCTCTAAAAGAAACGTATGCTACTACTGACTTAAATCTAGATGTTAATCGTCTTTTATTAAAAGATATTTCAGCATCCGCTTCCTTCCAGTACAGATCTCAGCCTTTAAATTTTAATTACCACTTATTTCAAAGCGATTTTAGAGAATATAATTGGTCAAATATAAATCTAGTAAATCAAAACACATCTACTAAGTCAATTGGAGTTTCGCATCCAAAATGGGGGAATGTTTCTGCAGCATGGTCCACCATAAATAATTATGGCTTTTTCGCCAATAGGACTCCGCTCAATTTTTTAAACAAAAAATTCAAAGTTGAGGTGCTACAACTAGATAAGCAAATTGATTATTTTAAAGCCCGTTTCAATCAGCGTCTTGATTTTGGAAAATTATCTTGGATTAATAATGTCCAGTATCAAAAGGTAACTCAGGAGCAGGATCTTGATCAGATTCTAGGGGATCCACTAACCTTGAATGTTCCAGAATGGCTCATCAGAAGTACCTTGATGTTGACATCTTCTATTTTTAATAAAGCACTTTCTTTTCAATCTGGAGCTACTTTTTTCTTTTTCACAGATTATTATGCTGATCAGTACAATCCCTTATTGTCAGAATTTGTTACTCAAAACAATACCAAAATCGGGGAATATCCACGCGTAGATTTTTTCTTTAATGCTAAAATTAAGAGCTCAAGAATCTTTATTAAGCTGGAGAATGTATCAGCACCAATTGAGCATTTGATTGAAGTTGACACTCCTTACGATTATTACGCGGCACCTTATACGCCTTACAGAGACTTTTCCATTCGCTTTGGTCTTATCTGGAACTTCTTTCAGTAAAACTATTGATTTGATTATCAACACTTAAAAGTATTTAATAATATTTTTTAAAAAATCATTTAAAAACGCCTTGTGGGTAATCAAAAGGGTTCTATATTTGCACTCGCTAAAACGCTGAAGGGTATAAGAACTTTAGAAGAAGCGAACGTTCATTGAAAGAAAAATAATATAAGAATGACAGCGC
>Ga0307986_10000683_pt1 | contig 24707 bp, 36 predicted proteins | sample EllFjometageno82_FD_203170 | JGI IMG/M metagenome (GOLD analysis project Ga0307986, IMG submission 203170) | Marine microbial communities from Ellis Fjord, Antarctic Ocean - #82 | ecosystem: Environmental > Aquatic > Marine > Unclassified | place: Southern Ocean | collected 2014-10-09 | reverse complement strand
TCGCGCATGCCGTCTTCGATTAAATCAGTGAGAATCCTTACGACTCCTTCGAATCGTTTCTGGGGAGAAACACCCGGCTTGAACTTGATCCGCAGTATTCGACCGTCCTCCATGGACATCGCACTAGGCACTGTCGTTTAACACCTTCTTTATCGTTATACTGATAAATCCGATGAAGGCTCGTCGGTAATATGGGACGTAAAGTCGAGTTCACTATAGTAGGTGATCCAGTTAGTCAAGGCAGGCCGAGATTCAGTAATCATGGTGGTTTCACCAGAGTATATGATCCAGCTAAGTCAAGAGATGCAAAACAACATATCCGATATGCCGCCGGTGAAGCAATGAAAGCTCACGATAAGCCACTTGAGGGGCCTATTCATTTCAAAGCCCAGTTCGGTATCGTTATGCCGACAAGTCAGTCACGCAAGCGAACCCCTCGTCCTCGCATCTGGAGAATCAAGAAACCTGATTTAGATAACTTGTGTAAGACTGTCAAGGATGGGTGTTCTAAGGTGGTCTTCATTGACGACTCGCAGGTTGTCAGAATGACTGTCGAGAAGATCCAGTGCGCTCAAGGTGAGGCCCCTTTCACAAGAGTACTCTTCGTCGAGTTAGATGAGTTGGTCAATCCTTTGGACGCTTGAGTGTTAGTGACGGCTTTGGTCGCGTCAAGGTTAGCTTAGGCTTCTCTTCCGCAAAGAAATCGTCCTCTTCCCATCCGTCATCATTGTCGTCGATGCTTTCTAGGATGTCAGAAATGGTTGGTTCTGGTTCATGCGTTGGGAACCGTGGTAGCTTCGGCATAGAGACTGCGGGCTTCATCATGGATGTTCCGGTGCCACTCTTCTGTATGTATCCCATGATATCTTCAACACTGTCGAGAAGTTCTTTCCATTGGATTCTCTTTGCCTGGTCGATGTATTCGGACACGTCGATTGTTCGCAAGTTATCGAGAACTTCGCCGAGTCCGTCTTTATTTTCTTTGAGCTTTTCGACTACTTCAGCCACTGGGGCTAAATCAAGATCGGCTAAGTCTACTCCGACCTTTTGAAATAGGTCAGAAACTTGATCCAAGTCAGTTGTAAAGGACTCTATCTTTTCATTGGCGTTGTTGAGGGTGTCATCGAACCTTTCCATCTCAGCCATTATAAGTTCCAGATGATCGAGCGCATCGGTGGAGTGTCCGTCAAGTCGAATGGTCAGCCACGCAATCATTGAGTTTATGGATCCATTCATAACTGCTAGAGCGATGACTCCGCTGAATGTTAGATCTAATCCCAAGTAGAGATACAGTGCTGCGAAACATATTGATGCCGGCCCCAAGAAAAGAAGGATATAACCCCACACTGGGAGTATCATCTGTGTTGGCTCTTCTTCTGCCATCTTTTGGCGGATAAACTCTATTGCTTCTTCGTCTTCAAGTAACATCTAATCGCCTCACTGTACTTCTGTTGCCGGTATTCCGTTGGTCTGTGCGTCTTGGGCTACCGAGTTGAGCATGTGTCTAGCTATCTCTGCTATCTCTGGCTTCAATAAGTAATCGTAATCGAACCTGATTGCCCCAGTGTCCTTGAATGGATCGAGTTGCGATACTAGGCTTTCGTAATTGTTCTCGGCGAATATCTTGTAAAACTCTGGGCGTTGGCGTAGTTCACTGATTACTGCGGCCATCACGATTCCGTTAGGAGGAGAGCCTTGTGGTACTCTCGATCTCAGGTCACGAAGTCCGAAACAGATATCTCTTAAGTTACGTACAAGAAGCATTTTCTCACTCATTCGCTGTAACTTGAACTGTGGTAGTGCCTCTGGTATTTCCAGCAATGTTATGTCAACTGCTACGTCTATCTGTGTTTGTACTGCTGCTGCCACTTGAGGATCTTGCATTGCTGCACCGAGCATATCTTTGAATGAATTGAAAAGAACCTGCTTGTATTCATCTTTGCTGACTTCTTGTGGTACTTGTTGCTGTGGGATAGGTTGTTGAATTTCTAATGGCTCTTCGTCAAAGAATACTCCTTCTGGCTGAGGAGGTGCAGGTTGGTAATATTGTTGTTGAACCTGTTGAACCGGTTGGTGTACTTCTTGTGCGTATGGGTTGTAATTAGGTACGTCGTATCCTGCTGGAACTTGTGTTGCTTTGTTTGTCAAAGCTGTACCCAGCCCACTAACTGCGGACTTGAGTGTGTCGGAACTGAGAACTTCTTTGATGTCTTCTTTCCAGGATGAATCCTTTCCATTAACTAGTTCGTCAATCATTTTCTCTTCGTAAGCCTGTTGTATTTTTCCGCTGACTCCGGTGTCCCCTGCTCGCTTAAAGGACTCTCTGAGTAGTGTAGTTTGTTGACTCATGAATTGTTGATCGCGGGCCATCTGCTCTCTTCGCATATCGCCTTCCCGCTGTTGGTCGCCTTGGCGTTGTTGCATCATCAACTGCGATTGCCACTGTTGTTGTTGCATCTGCATTCTTTGTTGTGAAGTTAGGAAGTGCATCATGAACATCATGTTAGATGAGTCACTGCCTTTTTCTGCGTTTTGCATATTATTCATCATCATTTGATCCATAGGATCCGGCCCATCGGTACCCATCATAGGTGATAGTTGCACTGGTGGAGCCTGTGGGGAATTGTATGTGCTTTGGGGTGGCTGGTTGGATTCCATAGGTGATGAAGATTGATTCTTTTCCTTCTCCATCATCATTGCTGCTTTCGGGTCGCAGCCTTTCTTTTTTAACCAAGCGACGTAGTATCTCTTGACTTCTTTGAGCGGGGCTCCGCAGGCTCTAACTATACCGTTAAAGTCTGGATTCTGTGTGCCACCTTTGTAATATGGAGCACCGTCGTACCACTCATCGTCTTCGGAAAATACATTGCTTAAGAGTTCTTGACGGTCGGCTATATCTAATCGTCTCCAGCGAGGTTCTTCGCTGCTGTCTTGTTCGTTGAATAGGTTATCATCTTCTTCCATTATATTCACTCCATTGTATTGCCGTCTTCGTCGCAGTCGATCTCTGCACCGTCATTATCGATGTAATAGAAAGTCATAGTATCAGGATCTCGATATACCGTGAAATCTTCTTCGGATGATTCGGACTTTACTGTATTTGTAAAGGACTTCCTCATACGCATTACTGCCGCAATTCCTTGTGCCCCAAGCATTGTGCCTAATTCCGCCATGCCTTCTTTGATTACATCGTCGGGCGTGCGGAGTTTTGGGTTGTCGCTTACGGGGATGTTGTTTTCCATGAGGGTTCCGAGTGTACTCATCAGAGCACTGCGGAAGTCTGGAATAAGTTGAGGTGCTAAATACGGGTTGGCGATGAGCTTTGCGTACAGCTTCATCATATCGTCGCGTTGGTTTTTGAGTTCACCCGTAACATCGGCTGGGATAACGTCGGCGATATCTACCGGTTCGAAAAACTCTTCTTCACTTACCATGATGGTCACCTCAGTCGTATGGATTTACTTCTGGATTGTCGCGTGTATCTTCAGAGGACTCTACGGTGTCTGTAGATTCCGCAGGTGTCCCGGCGGTTACTTCGGATTCGTCTTCGTCTTCGTCTTCGTCTTCGTAATCCTCTAGGAATTCTTCCAGATCTTGGAGCGCTTCCATAATAGCCGCTTGCTTGACACTTTCTATGAGTGTCTTTTCAGTCCATGCTAATGAAACGACCTTTTCCCACGGATACATTACGAGTTTGTTCTGATTCAAGTCATTGCCATCGTCGTCTTTGCCGATTCTTTCACTCGTTTCGATATAAATCCCTTCTTGACCTCGGAGAATAAGTACATCTGTGTATTCGATCGCGCCTTCTGTCCCGGCAATGGTTACTAGGTTCACCTTCTGTTGCATGATTCGGTTGAGCTTTCATTGCATAGTTAAGTAATGTGGTCGAATCGAGTTAGGATATGACGCGTTAATGTTATTTGACGTGTCTTTAGAATGCTTAATATCAAATACCTGTAGAATCAGGGGCCGATATGCGAGGAAGACAAGGTCCTGATGGCGGGGAGAAACGATCAGCTAAGCGACGGCCGAAGGATCCTGAGCAATATAGAACGAGCTATCCTGCCGATACTAAATACGATCCAGCGGACCCAAGTACTTGGCCGCTTAGTGTGAGAAAACAGGTCGATAAGATATTTTATTTGATGGACGCTCTCGTTGGTGAGAGTAAGCACGGCTCGCCCAAGGGAAGATATCTGGACAAAGTCTTCGAGGACAAGGAAGTGGTGCACGTAGCCATAGACCGTGACATGATGGAAGTAATTGCTGACATTGAAGGGATGTATAAGATGGGTGGATTCGGCAACGTGCCCCTAGTTGTTGCAGAGAAGTGGGCGGATCGTTATAGTAAGTCTAAGATTCCCTTTACACCAGATCAACTCGATAGTGGTAACCTTAGCGATAGGCCATGGACTCCTACTGCTGTGATCAGATTATCACTCGATGTGTTCAGGTACTACCTTATGGGTACTTGTCCTATGACTCGTAAGGTGATTAAGAAAGTAATGAGGGCCAATGATAGGCCTATTACACTTCATCAAATTGCTAACGCCGTTGAGCGTGCTGGTGACTTTGAAGCGGAAGTAGATACTGGCGAGTATTAAGCGATAATCTTTATCTCTGTCATCTGAAGAGGATCGACGCCTGCGTCTTGATTCCCTTTAAAGTAGTCTGACATGAATGATTGTGCTTTTATTTTGCTGGTGAATGTTGCGATTATACCGAGGTCGTGGAGTTTTACGGTAGGTGACCCTACTCGTCTGACCTTTCTCTCGACATCGTCGGCGTTAGAGTCCTCTTCACTGACACCCTGCTTGATGATGTCTTCGAGGTTCTCGTCTTTCTTAACTACGTCGTAAGTAGTTTCCCTGCCGAGTTTAGGGCAGTCTGATTTACTACACCATGTTGCTTGTTTACTTGGTTGGTGAATTGCCCAGACTGACTTTACTTCAATCATTCCTTCGCCTTGCATGGCACCCATGAGGGTGGCCATCTGTGCCTTAAGAGCGGCCAGCTCTGCATTGGTGTCCATGTTTATCGGTCCTGTCCTTGGCCGCCACGAAGCTGAATATCCTTGACACCTTGTGGGAGTTTACACTCTACTCCAACCAGTGGTGCTCTTGGTATGTATCGATTCCTTGATCTGTATCTATCGACCTGTCCGAGGATGAACTCTTTGTTATCGATGAGTTCTCTGTCAACGTAGACTGTATTCTGGTAGTGGGTTCTCCACCATCCTCTGTCGATACCGAAGGCAACTTGTCTTGTAGTGTTGACGAGCAGTCCGAATTGTGTTGGTCCGAGCCATAGCTTCCACGAATCAGTTGGAGTGCAGACATATCCTGGTGGCATGGTTAGTCCTGAAATCTCTCTAATTCGTTCAGTCATTGTTGCTAGCTCAGCGGGTGTGTGTCTGAATGCTAGTACGGTTGATGATCTGGTGAGCTGTTCGCACTCTCTACTGAGTCGCTTAAGTGCATCCCATGGGGTCTCGACTATCTCTTCGACTATCTCTTCGACTACATCTTCAACTACATCTTCGACAGTCTCTTCGACGCTAACTGTCTTGACGACCTTTGCCGGTGACTTAACTTTCTTAGTGACTTTCTTTGGAGTGGTGTCTTCGAATGGAAAGGAATAGGTTCCTTCTTTGTACTTGCTCCATAATTCAGATAGCTCGATTCTCGGAGTACCTTTGTGCAAACTTCTAAACTCGTGGTATGATAATGGTTGGCCCATATTTACCGTTGGGTATCAACCCTATTATTATCCTTGCGCATCTGACTTTGGTAACTTTCGATAGCCCTATCGAGTGCATTCTTCTTTACTCCTGTGATATTTTTAAGACTATTCTTGGTCGTTGGGAAGTTAGCTTGGCGTAGCTTTATGTAGACGAATGCGGCAGCTCTAGTAGTGATATCCGTCTCACTATTCATTAGTGGATTCTCTTCGTATTGTTCTACTATTTTATCTACTATAGGACTTGGTATGTCGAGAGCATTACATACGTAGCGGATAGCTTCTACTATCGGTGCTTTCTTTTCGGATCCGGGGATGATTATGTTAAGCGATCTGAGACAAGCTTGAACTGGTGCTGGATTGACATTGATTGCCCGAAGAACGTTGATGCTTATCGGTTTGTTATTGAGGAATGATGAGATAGCTAAGATTTTAGGAGATAGTGCTGTATTAACTCTGAAGAGAGGTTCTTCACTTAACTCGAGATTTCTTAGTGTCTGCGCTATAAGGTAATCGTTCATTATCATGAATAGAGCTGTGGCGTTGTCGGGTATCTCTAATTTAGAAGCCAGTTCTTCTATCTTGCTTAGTCGTGCTACCAAGAGGTCTTCTTCTCCTGTGCGATCTTGAATCCTATCTCCTTCTGCGATGAATACGACGCCGTCAGCGAATGCTACTTCTTCGTCATCTTCTTCGTCGAATAACTCTGAGTCATCTCCGGGTTCTGCTCCGACCGTGGAGAAACATGCTGGGCAATAGAATAACCCCGCATCTGTGACCTGTGGTCCTCCTTGCTTTCCACCGATGCACGGACACTCAGTGTCACGCTTCGGAGGTTCGGCCTGGCACCAGAAGTCACTTCCTACAATATGCTTGAATGGATTTGAGTCCAACGTATGCCACCCCCTCTGAGTAAAGTTGGGGTAATTCAGTCTCCCCAGATAAAACTACCATGGTATCCATCATCGAGGATCCCGGATCACCTATGTCGATAAAATCGTAGGGTCGCTTAGAGTCCTCTAACAAAGTGATCGCCTTGGTCGTGTCAGACTGCCATTGGAGGCCGAACATCTTGGCTCGCATGATACTCGGAGTGGCCTCACTCCGATAAGCATTCTTATGATGGGGATGAAGGGTCGAGTAGATATGGAGTCATCTGGAAACGCCTGGAGTACGCTTGGAAGTTCTATGTTGTTGCCCTCAACACTTAATTCTGCTATCGAACAATTGAAGTTGGCTTTGCGTGATCTTAGCCTTGAGCATGCGACGACCACTGCGGGGTTGAAACTAGAGATTGCTGAACTGCGTGGAGAGCTGAAAGCAATAGGTCGTACCAGTCGAGAAGATGAAGATGAGTTCAATGCATTCGCTTATGTTAGTCCAGAAGAAGTAGGTATCGTCACAGAAATAGTCAAACCTGATATGACCGGGGTTAGAAGAGTTTCTGGATTCACTGCACCTGTGCCTGAATTAAAAGAGACTGTTGTGGATTCCGTGGACGTCCCTATGCATTGGTGGGATGGTCTGGATGAGGAAGGAATAACTTTCGAGTTAGCTAATCTTGTCGTCGAGCATGTTGCCCGTAGTGGACCTATCTTGAATAATCGTCTATGGAAAGATGTTTATCCTGAAGGTTTAGAAGTAACTAAGGGTATGAAAAGTGGCATCAAGAAGATACTTACCGCAGTTAGCGGAGTGTCTTATCATCAAGTAGATACTTTCAGGGGTATGTATTATGATTCGAATATGGAGGCAGGAAATGCATACAAGCAACTCACTGGCAAGGAACTGGATTCGTGAACGATCCGTCGAAGTAACATTGTTTCATGCTCAAGCTAACTGGCCTGGGGTAACAGTGGAAGCTAAGATAGATACCGGGGCTGACCGTTGTAGTATCGATGTCGGGCTAGCTCATGCCTTAGGATGGGATGCTGAGGGAAGTAGTACCGTTAAGAATGCAAATGGTCGTCAGAAGAGAGACTACGGATCGGGAACAATCAGTATCGACGATGAGGAGTTTTTGATGTGTGCGAGCTTCGCCGAGAGGGATACACTTTCGCACCCTGTCTTGATCGGATATGAGTTACTTTTGGAGCTTTTGGATTTAGCCGAAGAAGAATAATTAGGTGGATACCTACACTAAAAGTACACTTTTCTAAAACCTAATCGTAGTACTGCGTGATATAGTATATTAAATCGAGGGCCACAAAAAGGCCATATAAATAGTACGAAAGGCCACAAAAGGCCATATTGGCAGTGAGGATAACTATGAGTTCCGTTTTCTATTCTTCTCTCTCTTCTCTTCTCTCTCTCTCTAATAATAGTTTTCTATAATAATATATAATATAACAATAACAATAAACACCTAGAAAAACATGCAGTACACCGTTTTCAAAATGTCTCATACTCGCAGTGTCTCTTTGTGGTTCGGCTTTTATCTATTTAGGGTCAAAATTCATACTATTATGGCCTTTTGTGGCCTTTCGTACTAATTATATGGCCTTTTTGTGGCCCTAAAATATCACCTTTATAGTCGCAGTGTAGTCTTTAGCTATCCAGAAGCACTGATTTTTAGGTATTTTTATCCACATAGATACCTAGATCTCAGATTATTCGAGAACTATCTCCAAATGCAAAACGAGTTCTTTGTATCTATTCCTGATGGTAACTTCTGTCACATCAGAGACATCTGCGATCTCCCGCTGGGTTCTGAATTGTTTCTCTAATCTACTCGCTATGTATATCGCAGCAGCAGCTACTCCCATTGGGCTACGACCGTGTGTTAGTTCCAGCTTCTCTGCGCGTAGGATAACTTCGTTACTTCTCTCTTCGACAACCAACGGTAGTTCCAATTCGTTACAGAACCTAGATACGTAAATACCAGGACCAGGAATAGTGGTACGAACACCAAGAGCGGCTTTAATTATTTTATGCGCCCTAGAAACTTCCTTACGGGAGCATCTTGTAACGTCGACTATGTTCTCAAGACTACGAGCTAACTGTAACTTTTGGTTCATCAGATAGACAGACGCAGCAACCATCGAGTCAATACTGCGACCCCTAACAAGACCCCTATCCACTGCCATCCGATATATCGTGGCAGCTTCTTCGCGATGCCGACGACTAAGGCTTAATCTTCCAGAGATACGATCTAGCTCAACAAGCGCAGCTGCAAGATTGCGCTCATTGCCGTTAGCGGTGTTAGCACGCTGCTGCCACTTTCGTAGCCGATGAAACTGGATCCGAGTTTTACCCGAAAGACCATTTCCATAATAGTCTTTATTTTGCCAAGGTATTGCCGTAGTCAATCCTTTATCATGGAACAAAGGTGTCGAAGGAGTCCCTACTCTGGACTTCGACGCACCATCAGTACCAAACTCAGTCCACTCTTCTCGCGGGTCAATTACATTCTCTGCGATGACCAGACCACAGTCGGCACACACTGTTTCTCCTCGAGATATATCTTGACTAATACTCCTCGAGTCGCATTCGGGACACTTCACTATATTTTCACTCTTCATATCGGCAGCTTACTCTAGTCTTCTATTTAAGTGATAACACAACTCAGAGTATTCTAAGACTGCCGGCACAGCTCCGGCCATAACCGTCATTATTATAACCCGCCGTACCAAGGAGGGAATCTACCGGAGACGATACAATGAACGAACCCATATCACAACCAACCCCAGACCGCCTAACGATTGAATTAAGAAAGCCTGCTCACATACTAGCATTCACCGAACTCCATGCAAAATTGAAGTTAGACCTCGGATTAGATCTAACCAACACTCAAGTAATGATGTGGCTCATGGCTAACGCAAAAGAGTGAGTTGGATACAATGTCCGACAAAGCAACAGACATGTGTATATCTTTACTCGATAGTGGATTTACCGACGAAGAGATATCCGAATTCAGAGGACTCTCAAAAGGAAAAAGAACCAGTTGGCCAATCTGGGAGGAGAAACTCCTCAAGCTAATAGAACGTGAAGGCGACATTAATTTCAGAATGGCAATATCGAAAGGAGCTTGGCCGAAGCCAATACCCGGCAACCGTAACCGCAACCGTGCAGACAGGGAGGCCTTCTACCGATTCATAGCCAAGAACGGTCTAATCGAAACCGACAAGGGTTTCGCGTTTCCCCATAGTAAGGCAATTCACCTCTTCAATATCGGACTCGCTAACATCAAGGGCAACAAAATGGATCTAACCGATCATCTGGAGATACGAAAGGCTTGGACAAAAGAGGTCAAAGCACACGCCAGCGCTCTTGGATGGAAAGCCATCCCGGGCAATACGAATGTATGGCTACTAAGGAGGACACCATAATGGCCGATGATGAAACAACAGAACCAGAGACAGCACCAATGTCAGAGAACGCTATGGTACTTCAAGGACTAGACGAGAAAGACATCGAAGTAAAGGAATCCGTAATAGCATATCTTATGTGGCACAGTGGATTTATGCTAAACAAAGGAGTCTTCAATACCGACGAAAGCAAAGCGCACCAGATAGATCTCTATGGCGAAGATGCCGTAGATAGAATATTCGATGTCTGTGGAGTGAACATAGATTCCGACGAACACCGTAAACTAGCAGCCAGCTCTATTTACACTCAAGCAACCGAGTCTATGGAGAACAATCGTTCGACAGTGGTATGTTACTTAGATATAGAAGCCATCCGTTCCGGCGGAATGATACCTTTGATAATCACAGACGAAGACGATCTGAACTATACTACTCCTGAAGAAATAGGAGATGTCGGTTTCACTTTCACATCATACAAAGAGTTTAGAGACTCATACACTAGACTAGGAACCTTCCTCATTTCAGACCCGATGACAGTTATGTTCATGTTAGAGCACTTACAAGATTCGTTCATTCATCTAGCCGACAGACGTATTCGTGACAGATCTGCATTCCACACTATCACACCTTACTGGATGTTAGTAGGTGCACCAGAGCTTTGTAAGAGAGGCTTTAGTGATATCTCACTTAGTTCTGATACAGGAAAAACCATCAGACTCAAAGGACAAGTAATTGAAGTCGGTGAACCGATGCAGGCATATGCTTCTGTGGCTTTCCGATGCGTTACAGTCAATTCAGAGACCGGCGACAGATGTCTAAACACCATGCTAATCACTCAAAACATGGAGAGCGGAACAATAACTAATCCAGCAGGATGCTCACGATGTAGTGGAAAGCAATTCGTAAAGTTAGATTCAGACCGTTCTAAGACAGAACCCGTTCAACGCATTCAAGTTCAAGAAGAAAATATTTCTGGAGAACAGAAAGCGATAATGGTAGAACTACGCGGAAACCTCGTAGAGACAATCACGCCCGGATCCACTGTAGAGATAACAGGGATTCTTCGCTTAGAGTCGTTGTCACAGAACAGCATCCTCTCGACACAGTACGTTCTCGGGAAATTCGTCTCACAGTTAAGCGCAGAACGAAACACAATGCGCCTCACAAGACAAGACGAAGAAGAAGTGCAGTCATTTGCAGAGAGCATGGAGTTAACCACAAGGCTAGACTCACTCGTCGAGTCATGGGCTGGAGACTTGCGAGTACCTATTGCTATCAAGAGAGCGATTTTCTTACAGGCTTGCGGTGCACCAGAAAGTAACCGATATGGTCAACGCAGCGCTTTACACATTCTAATTGCCGGAGATCCTGGGACAGCGAAAACAATGCTACTCAAGAGAGCAATCCACTTAGTTAACGGAAGCAGATACATTGATGCTTCCAATGCTACACAAGCAGGACTAACAGGAGCATGTGCACAAGTCGAAGATCTTTACACTGGTAAGAAGCGATGGTCAGTAATTCCCGGAGAACTCGCCTTAGCCCATCCTGAAGGCATCTGTTCAGTCGACGAGTTTAACTTATACAAAGGCGATAAAGGAGACTTCAACAATGCACTTGAATCCGGAGAGGTAGTTATCGCTAAAATCGTTAAAGCAAGACTACCGACGCGATGTTCAGTATTAGCCGGAGCAAATCCGAGTGCAGGAAACCGCAAGAAGTTTGATAGAGATATCGCCACCTCCTTTGCCGACCAACTAGGAATGGACTTCCCTCAACTACAACGCTTCGACGCAATATACACGCTCGAAGACATAGCCGATAAGAACAACGACGAAGAGATTGCCATGAGTATGTTAGGACATATGTCCTTTGGAAAGGTCGAAGTAGAACTAGAGTTTATTCAAAAATACATAGTTTACTCGAAACAATTCTCACCAACAATGACAGAGAAGGTTGCAAAATACATGTCTAAGAAGCACGCCGCCAAGAGACAACAAACCAAGGATTCGGATTATCTTCACAGCCATAGACAAGTAGCTTCATGGAAGCGATTCGCTATAGCAGTGGCTCGCTTTGACCTGAGCGAAACCATCGAGATGAGACACGTCAAGTTAGTTGAAGAAATACTCGCAGAGTCCCTTTCAGAGAAAGATCCTGGAATCATGGCAGGCAGCGCAGTACAGAGTGATAGAGAGAAGTTCGACGACATAGAGAAAGCAATTAACGACTACTTCGACGAACTGAGCGCCTTCGGCAAAACCAAGCCACAAGACTCCGCCTTCATATTGGACGCTATTCAAACCAATAATCCCGAACTCAGTAAGTTAAAGCTCAACACTAAGTCGATAGAAGGTGTAATGCGCCTTATGTCGACAATAAGCACCGTAGGCGGAAAGTGGGTGATATCATGAATAAGAAATACGACTTTACAGACTTTAGCTTACCAACAGAAATCGTCAGGGCAAAGGTCTTAGATATCTTCCACGAACTGTGCATCAGTAAGCGTGAAACTCAAACATACTTCCAAGCACAAGAAGTCTTACTTGCTGTAAGACACGTATGGGAAGGCTTCGACTGCCCAGAATCAGCAGAAGAGATACACACTTACTTGATGGATGCTTCATTGTCCAAACCAACGGAGTACAAGTACCACAAGGAATTTGGATTTAGGTTCTTATTCGGGAGAGACCACTGAGGTGATATTATGGAAATAACAGAGATAACAGAAATACTAGATTACATTGACAATATGAATATACATACTATAGAGATTAACATAGGGGAAGTATCCATTAAAGTAACTAAGGCTAACTTAGTCGCTCCAACACCTATTCGATCCACCGGGACTACAATGTCGACAGCATTTACTACAGCAAAAGAATTCAAAGCCGAGCCAAGAGTTAACGAGAACGGCGATGAATTAGCAAGTGTTGGACAAGTCAAGTTCGCAACAGATCTAGCTGAAAAGCTAAGTCCAGAAGAACCAAACAATGTAGTTAACTTCCTCGCTCATGCTTTGGAACTACCGCTAGAGGAGATACCTTTACCTGATTCGTGGAAAGACACTATGACTAGAGACATGGCAGGTCTTTACTTAGATATCTTGGATAGAGAACATAAGAAACAGCGCAAACAACAAGGTGGTGCTTGGTCATGAAGAAAATATTCTTTAGAGAACACTATGAGAAGACCATCTTTGGGGTTACAGATATTCAGAGAAGAGAAATAGCACTTCAGAACTGGGGCTCTCAGGGAATCAATAACCGGCACAGATACTACGATTCGGTCACGAATCTCCAAGCAGTTCTGGGATCAAGCACAAATGTTTCAGCGGTCTTTGCATCCACGGGCTACTTTTTAGATCCTAACGAAACAGATACTGGGAAGCGAGGATATCTTGGTCACGACCTCGTAATCGACATCGATAAGGAGTTAAAGGACTCTAGGAAGGATTGGCTAGAGGATATGTGTGAGATTACTGATAACCTCGTTAATGTTTTACACGGCGTCCTCGGCTACAGCCTAGATGACCTAGAGTTAGAGTTCTCTGGAAACAAAGGATTCCACATTCTGATCAAGGGACACAAGAACCTTCCCGATGAGGATCGTCGTCAGATAATCGAGTTCTTGATGGGAGATAAAATCGACAGAAAGAACTTAGTTCCAAGTTTAGGCGGATGGGGTAAAGAATTCGCAAAAGGATGCAGAACCATAGCGGGACTTTGTACTGACGATAAGAAAGCTAACGAAGATATGCTTCTCTTGATAGGATTACCTAAAGTTCACGCCAAAAAAATAGGCGACCTAGCTTCCAGTGAAATCGTGAGAAATCCACTAAAGCAGGGCCGCCTAGATATGTTTGATGCTAAAACCACCAACGCTATTCGCAATTGGTCGATCAAGTCTCGTAAAGAATCATTCTCTACGATAGACAAAGTAGTCACTGTAGATAAGAACAGGATCCTTCGCGTAGCTGGAAGTCTCCATCCGAAGTCCGGATTAGTTTGCTTACCGCTTGAGTTAAGTGATCTAAGTAATCCAGAAATCATCTTTGAGAAACTCAAAGTGGCTGGCGGACTCGATGAAGTCACACTGGCGCTCACAGAGCCTGCTCTGGAAAACTTTGAGAGAATACACCGATGGGAAGCAGGAACTTATCAAGTTCCTCGCTGGCTAGCACTTCACTTGAGTGTTCAAAATTGAGACCAAAAAAAGACCCCAGAGCGTTAACTCCGGGGTCTTTGGTTCTAGTTGCCTCACTCGGAGGCTGGTTATCCTGACTCATGCACGACAGTTTCTACACCGTCGATAACTTCTATGCGGTATCCGTATTTATTGTTCACGGCACACTTACGCACAAAGGCAGGGTCTTGATTGAATGAACCATCTGCGAGAAAATACGATTCGACTGTCTCAAGCCATTTCGTATAATTGTGTATCTCACTCATTTGCCATCTCGTAGGAAGGCTATCAAGTTCTTCATAACATTTCTTTAACTCAGCAATTAGATCAGGAGTTGCGGCAAACATTTTTGCCATCCTTTCCTGCTCTATTTTATCCTTATCGTAAACACCGTATGGTTCATAGTCGGAAGCAATAGTTCCAACAGTCCACGGCGTTTCTCTTCCGGAAATCTGTACGAGGTATCTTGCCCCATAAATAGGGTGCTCGTGCCACGTTATTTCCATTTTCTTAGGTAGTTTTTCAAACTGAGTTAAGTCAATTCTATTTTCACTTTCGTTACTCATCCTAGTAGCCTCAATCGAACTCTTCTAAATAGTCGTTCGATCGGCGAATATACAAGAGAAGTTCATCTTCTCTTTCATACATTCTCTTTAATTCGGCAACAAGTAATTCAATACCTGCTGGTGATATTCCGCTATTAATAAAGCGGAAGTCTATTCTTTTGATAGTCATCTAGTAGACTCAGCTAGAGTCTCTTATCCCCCAAATGATTTGTTTGGCGGATGCGTCGAACCCTATCTTCATGATAGGTTTCCTGCACAATACGGCAGTCATTACTTGCATGGGTTGTTTGTACAACTCATTACGGCAGACAGTTTTTTTATTGGTCTTCAGTGAGTATAACTTGTCCACGATCTCTCCTGTACGTAAGTCACCCTCTGTAGTCAATATCTCTATCATTCGTTTATGTAATCTTTTATGGTTCATCTAGTTAGCATTAGCAATCACAAAGAAGTGCTCCGCATTTCTTACAGATTTCATCAAGAAATATCTCGAGTTCTGTTGGCGGGGGCTTCATGTTTGCTTCTTTTATTGCTGCGCTTAAGTCACCTAGGATTCTTTCGATGTACACCGAAGCGTCCATCAATTCTTCCTGCAGGTGAATAAGCCAGTCAATTGTGCTTAGATCCCCGCGCTCCATCGTTACACCATATTTGGCTTTACCGACTTCTGCGCGTCCTTGGATCTTCTCACATACGATGTCTTCTATGCTACTCATCTAGTAAAATTACTTATTTTCACGAAGTTTCTTTCGTCGGAGATATTGCTTGTTCCTTTGAATTTTTATCTCAGGACGTTGGCGATATAACCGCTGTTGTTCCTTAGATTCAGGACTTTGCTTGCGCATACGCGCTTTCTCCTTCACTTCAGGTCGTTGGTGATATTCCCGCAGTCGTTCCCGTTCTCCAGGACGCTTACGGTATGCACGTAGCTTCTTCTTTCTACATTTATCACATATCTTCTTATTCGTTGCATATTTGAAGACGCTGTCACACGTCTCGCATATTGTAATTTCTTTTCTACTGATTTTAAGCATCAGTTCTCTAATTTCTTCATCATCTTCTTCGATAATTTCCATCTAGTAGCCTTTCGGCTTCATTCGTAGTCTCGAATGCTGATCCCTACAGGGAATCGAGGTATTCCATCATCAGTGAGTTCTTGATATCTGACAGTTAATTGCTGTCCGATATAGTTGTCACCGTTTTGGAAATAAATCCTCTTTTCTTCCCTTGTCCCACGAGGGCGAACACTGAATATGTTTCCTTCAGGAGTTTGACACTCCCAAATAACAGTTCCAGCATCACTGCCCGTCGCTTGAGTGAAGCTAACGATCTCGAACTCATCGTCCAAGAAAGTCTTCACTTTTTGTAGGTTAGCACTTCGCTTTCCGATTGCGTAGGCGCCGGTTAAATTTCTAACCATAGCGCCTTCGTAACCTTCTTCCACGAATCTCGATTGAGCTGCGTGTATCTCCGATTCGGTAGATACACCGACATTCTCTACAAGAGACAAGTAAGTAGCACCAGATGTTACTCTGGTGATAGTTACATATCTCGCTGTAAAGTCGTCTTCGCTGCCCAAGTCAATACAGTCGTATACACGGAGGGAGACTTCGAGCATCTGCTCGTCATTTCCTTCCTTTAGTGTAACACGGCGTACAAGTCCAACCAGTTCTTGAAACGTTAGGGTGTCGGAGTATAGTTCACCATCCAGAACCAAGTTAGTGCTACTGTTGTTGGCAGCAACATCATCTCGGATGTGGTTTAGGTGAGGAAACTCCTTTCCCTTTCTCGACATTAGTTTCACTGTTCCGTCGCTATTTAATACAGCGAGGCAGCGGACTCCGTCGAATTTTCTCTGAACAATTGCAGGGTAAGTAATGTCGTGCTTTCGCTTGGTAAACGGGTGCGCTAGCATAGGTAGCAACTTAACTTGTGTTTCAGCTTCTTCGATTGTATCGAAGTATGCTTCATCACGTTTCTTGCTAAGTTTCGAGTTAGCCTCGAAGATTGCTTGTTCCTGCGCTGTGCGCTTTTGTTTGCCTTCATTAATTTCCCGGCCGGCAGTTTCAGTTAACTTACCGTCAGTTTGTCCAGACTCGCCTCTCAAAAGAAAGCCGTTATCTGTCGTCTCAACCCAGGCTCTCCATTGCTGGATCTTACCTGTGCTGGTCTTCTTGTACACTATTGGTGTACTGAATATTTCACTTGCGTTACTCATCTAGTTGTCTCACTCAAGAAGTGAGACTCAGTGCCAAACTGTAAACGAACTCGAATAAGTCTCTACCAGCTTCAGTAAAGCCGCTAGAATCCTCTCCGGTTTCTTCTCGTGATTCGTCAAATAGAACATTACGTTCCACAAGACATTCACTGACTAGAAACTCCATCATGTCGTCTCCAGCTTGGCAAGCATCAGATATTTGTTGATCTGTACTCATCTAGTAGCCTTTCAGCTTATTCAGACTCATCGAGTCCTAGGTGCGTTCGGCTAACATCAATAGCTCCCTTTGCACCTTTGGCGACGACATCGCGTGTATCTTTTACAACATCTGAAGTGATATCAACCATCTTCTCTGCTGCGTTCATGCTGCGCTTAGTTTGCTCTTTAAGCGCGCGTCGTGCCTTCCTTGTTCCTAAACCAGCCCCGAGATTTAACTCAAGACCGAATAGGCGTATTTCTAAATTAAATTTAGCCATCTAGTGGTACTAGTAAGTACCAAGTAGTTTTATTTCAAACCACTTCTTAGATTCCTTTGCTACAGCTTCGTATAGTTCGATCGTGTGATCACTAGCACAACTTGCACCAAGCACCAATTCGGCTACTTCTGTGTCAGTTCTGTTCTTGGTCACGTAATCGAAAATAGCTTGCTTACTTGCAAAGTCATTTCTCATAATCTCACACATATAGTCCGTTGCGGACTCTATGTCAGATTTCCATGTTGCGATGCTTATTTCGCTCATCTAGTATCGTCCGTCGCTTACTCTTCTTGGTCAGTCGAGTTATAGCGTTGCGAACGATTCAACGTCTTATGTACGATTCTCAGATTATCTTTGGAAGTTTTACCTCCCAAAGATCTCTTTACGGTATGATCGATATCGATATCACTATCGTCGATCAAGACTCCGCCTGAGATTTCACACACCCAGTGGTCACCAATCTTTCTCTCAGCGAGAATCTCCTTGCGGAGAGCAGGTGACACAGGTTTGTCAATCTTGTAATTAACTCCCTTTCCTTCTAAGCAAGTGACTAGAGAGTCCAGAGTGTAATGTACGAGATGTCTTATCTTCTCGTCATCAACTGTGAACTTCCTTGTGTCACCCACGGGGAAGAATAGGTCGCTATTGTTTGTCACAAATGTATCCAAGAAATCTCGAATATCTGTGGCGTGGGCAATAGCATCGGTTTTACCCATTTTAGTTATTTTATGAATTACTAAAGTAAGCACAGGGTGTAAGATTCTATGTGGCTTATTGCCACTTTCCTCAGTACAATCCCAGTAACTACTTTTATTCAATGCACTAGTATTGTTGACCACACGCCACACTGACAAGAAATCTCTAACCATCTTTTGGATAGATTTGATTTCTTTTTCGCCAGCAGCAGTATGCAGTTCATTTTCATAGTACTTTACTTCAGACTCACCTTTGGTGATATCTTCTCCGCTATCGAAATGGTGAATGTCTTTGACAAACTCCAATAATACGCGGAGAGATTCTAAACGTTGGTTGTTGGATAGTGCAAAACCTTGCCACTGCTTTGCAGCAGCGTTAAGATCTTTGCGGGACTTTTCCGTTGAATCTTCTTCACGGACGTCCACTAAATCCCAAAGAGCGCGGTAAACAGTGCTACGACACCATCTGGCGTTGTAGCGTTCCATTTTGTTCAAATTAGAACTACCTTCGTTGCGTCGTAGGAAAATACTTGCAGCATCATGGTGATCGTTTTCACGATACATGAATGCAGTAACCTCCGTATCTTGGAGCTTATTCTGCCATCTTTCACCAAGCTTTGGGTATCGCTTTCCGATCACATCAGAATTTACTTTAGTTAGGTGGTTCTTGGCGAGTGTGAACTCATTATCCAAGTACCTCATAATTGTTTTTATTCTGTGTTGACCATCTACAATGTAATACATTTCTCCATCTTCGGTCGTTTCCTTGACTAGCTCAACGGAGCCAATGTCAATTCCACAAAGAACCGATTCAATCAGTTTAGTATTCCACTTAGATTTGCGATCTACAAAGTTGCGTTGGTACGTATCAGTTGCTAATCGGCCTCTCTTATGGAGGCCAAATAGTCTACTGATAGCCATATGCTTGCTTTCTCTTCCTTCGACTTCGTGCACATCAGGCGCCGCAGTCTCTTCGTCGACTCCAGACACGTTAGGGTCTGGAGCCTCTTTTTTGATATTTTCACTTGCGTTACTCATCTAGTTGGGTCTTTCGACCTCAGAAGCTTTCTAGCTCTAAACCTACGTCGTCACCGTGGCCATCCAATCTGATCTTCAGACTGTTGTACACGTTGCCGGCAGCGCTTGTCTTCTGGGTTCTCAAAAATGAGACCTTTACAGGCAGTGCTATGTCGTCGGTTGCGTTCTTCTCGATGAACTTGAGGAAATGTTGTTCCTCAAATCCGTTCACCCAGAGGGTTTGCTTTTCGCCAGTAGGACTCGTGATACGGACAGCGGTGTTGTCACCAAACTGTCCTGCTATACCGGATTGGAAGCTCTCGACGAAGTAACCATCATACAGAATATCTCTATCTGCTTTCAGGGTGCTTCGCTCTTCGAACTCGCCGGATCCAGTCGTATCTCGGTCTTGCTTCTCTTGCTCTTCGACGTCCTTCAGGAAGGCGTCCAAATTGGTTTGTTTACTCATAGTAATCTCTCCTAGTGGTAGTTATTGGGTGTAGCCACCGGCTTATAATGATATCGCAGTCACCCGTTCAGGGTGACGAATATATCCATAATTCGCTGGTTAATTGCTACACAACATGTGCTACCTTTTTTGATTTTCTCAGAGGGGATGTATCGACAGTTCGGGGTATTGGATCTAATCAATCCAGTCCCAGTTAGCCAATCCTCTCTGAAAGGAACGTAGTTTGCTTCGTACGGCCTACATCCATCGCAATACCCGTCTTCGTGAGCGGGGTTCTTGCAGTATGTTATTCGGCACGGTTGTCTCAGCGTACGGAGAGTTTTCGCTCTCGTAAAGTGTTCTCCACAGTACGATTTCGCTTTATCTCCTTTGCTTCTGACAAATCGTCCAGAACAAACTAGGCATTTATTTGTTGTTATGTCTTTTTTCATAATATTCCTTCTAGTGTCTGAGTTTCAGACTTCCCACACTTTGGTAGGATCGCGAGACCACGCTGGGTGATCCGGTCGGTGATCCTTGCCATAAGCAGGGACACCTTTTCCGTAGGGAAGTATCATTACTTCCCCGTCGCGCATAAACAGAACCCATCCGTCACTCACCAATGTGGCAAGTAAATTGGCGCCTGCAGAGACATCTAAGTGGCTGGCTTCGTTCTTAACGTAAGTCCAAAGACTCTTGGGCGTAGACGAAATCTTCGATCTCATCTTTACCCTACGTTCCTCCAAAAGGACTTTGTCTTCACAAAGGCCAACCATGATGGCGCGATTTAAATCATCTGCGCGCATCGGTAGTTCCCCATCGCAATACTTTGCGACGAGTCTAGTGTGCTCTTCACGCTCCTTGTTAGGCTCGTTTCTGTTTTCTTTACTCAGTTTTTTGTCATTGACTCGTAGAATCATGATCGTCTGTCCAGTCTTTTCTCGATGTGCATCAAGAATCTGCTCAAGTACCCTCCTTCCTAGATCCCGCATTTGGGGACTGTCGTCAGGAAGAGACTTTCGTAACTTCTTGTTGGTCTCGATGCATTCGTGTACGTACGTCCGAGCCGCAGCTCCGATTCGTTGGATCGCTTTCGCCACTTCGGTTACTTTAACCGGTGGATCGAAAGTTACTCCGTGCGCTTCAATAACATATGTTCCCGGCATAAGGGGATCGTCCCCTTCACCGTGTATAGTTTTCCAATTCATTTTTCAAACCTTCTAGTTAGAGAATCTCATACTCGACCACGTCGTGCCCACCGCTAACCTTAGTTACCAGTTTTGAGCGACCCATGATCATAGCAATTGCTGGACGATTTGGAAGGTACTTTGTACCATGTTTATCCATTAGTCGTCCATGCATAATTCTCGAATCGACAATATCACCGGTATTGAATTGTGTTTCAATGATAATCTCGATGCGTTTCAGTGTTCTTAATTGTGCCACTGTTAGTTCTCCTAGTAGTCAGTTCTCCCGACGGTGTCTCTTGTTCGCATTGTGCTTAAGATAACATTCCCCACACCGACTCTTCTTACGAGTCGATAGGGTATTGTCAGTAGTCATAGGTGTATCACAATCGACACACCTAGGGCTGGTTGTTATCTCGGGCTCAAGGGTCACGTAAGTTGTGACAGGGTAGTAATCAGTACCCCGTCCACCATTAGTTTCTCCGACTTTTTCAATCAGGTTACTCGTAATGAGTCTCCTGAGCATTTGACCTAGTCGTAGCGAAGTTGGGACATGTTTAGTTCCCAATCGTTCTCGCCACCTCGTATCTATATCATAGATAGTATATTCTTCGTCAAATGATTTAATAATTGCAGTTAAGTTATTGTAAGCTCTAGCACCTTTCCCGCTGTGTGTAGACATCTCTATCTTCTCCTCGCGCGACTCATGTGCTTCACTTCAATTGTAGTTGAAGACGTTTGTCCAGAATTGGCAGCAATCCACGCATCACCGTATTCCTCGACTAAAGTTTCCTCGCAATTAGCAAGTTCTTCTTCACCGAGTCGTTCGACGAGCGCTTCTCGCTCTTCTTCTAAACGCAATCTCCCGTACTTCTCACGAAGCTCGGGTATTGAAAACCTTCGGCCCTTAGTTTCGACTGCGCGAACACGTTCAAACGTGCTCACCCAGACGACACCAGCGCATTCGCTTTCAAAAACTGCTCTTAACATCTTCTGTTTCAATTCGTCTCTTGCTTGTTTCACTTCGCGAAATAGCAATGTTAACTCTTCCCATTTCTGGGTAACTGACTTATCAATAATAAATTTTTCATCATCCATCTGGTGAGAGATCCAGATCACAATCTATGTTCCTCGGCTCTGTGTTTTCTTAGAGCTGTGCCCTAGGGGCCGAGGTGGGAGTTTGTTACTTCCAATCTCGCGTGCGCCTGGCTAATCTCGACCGTCTACTACCACTGAATCTGCAAAAGCACCAGTTAGAGTGCTCTTAGTTCAATTTAGATAGTGGATCCCCGCGTCCTGCAGAAGATCTCTCTTCAGGGACGCGCGTCGTCGTCGACATCGGCCTGCGCGATGTAGCTCACAACATGTGTGAAGCCGGCACCTCACGCCCGACTATCTGCCATTAGGCAAGTCGGGCGGTATTCCTCCTCTGGAACGCAGATTGTGAGCTTTACGTCATAGCGTTAGCTCAGTTTCTTTTCTCTCTCTAGTATCAGCCTTCATCCCACTCCCTAAACGGGTTTCTAACGTGGGACCTCGGCTGAGGTGTTGCTTTTTTTTCTTCTTCTTCCATAGAAGAAACAATAGAGTCAACGACTCTATGAGCTTCTGAATGTAAACAATCAACGTGCGCCCATATCGCCTTTAACCTAATTAATAGGTAGTAGGTCAGTAGTAGGTTAGCAGTCAATAGGCTTATTTCCATATTAAACATCTAGCGAATATCTACTAACGTTAATAAGACGTTTACGCAGATCTTCTTAATTGGTCGCCCTCTACACAGAGAGCAGACTATGCTGACTGTACTTGTTCGTTGCACCCGACTAGACCCTTAAGTCTCATCGAGCGCAACGCCCAGGCAGCCACGGTTATTTCAAAATTAATTATCATAATCTAGTAATCATCCAACGAATACTCCGTTGGGCGATTGTAAGAGCCATTCCATGAATTCACGGAAGTACTCGTAGTCGTAGGCAGGCTGTATTAGCGCTGCATCGAGTTTGTCAAAACCCTTGCCGATTGCTTCGGCAAATGTCACACACTCATCGGCAGGAGCGTAGTTATAGTTACTACTGAAGTTCTTAACGGTGCTAAATAGCCCCTTAATCCCTTCTTCATTACTTTTAACACACTTCACGCCAAATGCGGCGGTGATATCCATCGTAGCTTTCAGGCTATCGATTCCGTTTAGTTTATTGCCCTCATCCAATTCACCATGATGGTAAATAAGGTCATCAACAGTTAATGTGCTAATTCCCCATGCGGCCAATATTTTAGCGCTACCCATGCCCCAGATGTTTAGTCTGAAGTATGCGTCATCGCCCTCTGCTACGTTCAATTCGGGAGCTTCCTGACTTAAATCAGGCGCTTCCGTTACACGGTACATATCATATCCCATATCTAGTAAACTACTGAAGAGGTGTTTCAATTCCTCTTTCTCCAAGCACCCATCTGAGAGTCTTTTCGACTCCCTCAAGTGCTTTGTAATTTCTTGCCGCATCTTTCATAGTGCGGCTGTCATGTTCGACCTTAGCTTCTTCGAACTGGCATCGCCAGTTATTCTTCACTAATTCAGCCTCGCCGAGCATCTGCTCGATCTCTTCCCATGTCCGACTGTAAGTCCTCATAGTGTCGCGGCCGTCGAATCTAGTTCTTGAAGTCTTTGTTTCCAATTTCATCTAGTAGACTCACTTTTTGCTAGTTGCAAGGGAAGCGAGCTCATCGGCTCGTTCATTCCACTTGTGTCCAGCGTGAGCCTTAACGTGATTGTAAGATACCGTAGTAAGTACCGCCACTTTCGTGGCAAGTGCTCTGCAGTTGCTTACAAGCAGTTTGTTTTTGGCTGCCGTCCAAGACCCGAATATAACATTTAGTGCGTATTGTGAATCTGAATAAACAGTTACTTCACTAGGCTTATTTACTCGGCACCATTCAAGTGCTTCGTAAATAGCCGTTAATTCGCCGGTGTTGTTACTTCCTACCTCCGCCCCATAAAAGAGCGGATGGTTTCGGTCTGTGACGACTCTGCCAAACTCCTCTGCGGTGTTCTCTCCCGTGTCATGGGAGTCACCGCCGTAAACGACAACAAAGCCCCACCCAGCAGGCGTGTCTTTAGTTACGTTCACATTTCCAATTGCGCTTCCATCTGTATAGATCTTTAGCATCATCTAGTAGAGGATCACTCCTCTTCGCCTACAAAAGCAGGCTCTTCGCCATGACCTAACACATCATCCAAGTGAAATTCAAGGACGATTCGTAGGCTTTCTTGAGTCATAGTTACGGGATCTATTAATCCCACCAGGTTCTCTCTAGCGTCTCTTTCGACTCTAAATTCAACCTCATTCTTTGCTCTTCGTATGGCTTCCGTGACTTGCACGGGTGTCGCTTTAGGACGCATAAAAAGTGCGTCTTCATTCTTATAAAGTGGGATTGCCCCATTCATCATTATTTGATTTATCATCTGGTATCTTGATTAGTCTACACTATATCAAGTATCTAGTAGAAATTATTCTTCTTCGTTCTAGTTACTCATGCCATCAAACCTAGCTTAGCCGATACGGCTTCCCAGGCGTGGTAGCATTCGTGACCTCCAAGAAACCCACCGGCTTCTCTTCTGGTTCCGATAAACTCTTCACCACACACGATACAAAAAACGTGAACTATTTTTAAGTTCAGTGTTGTACCTTGTGTGCCTTCGATCTTATCGATGTCTTTTCCGATATCTTTCTCGGTATACATTCTGGTGGAAAACCAATTTCTCAGCATCTCCTGGTCTCAAAGCGCATGCGCGACTCTTCAAAGAGCAACGCTGCTTTGTGAAGCAGTACTGACACACGCGCGGTCACGTGGATAGAAGTACCCGATTC